>Ga0307986_10002816_pt1 | contig 12334 bp, 8 predicted proteins | sample EllFjometageno82_FD_203170 | JGI IMG/M metagenome (GOLD analysis project Ga0307986, IMG submission 203170) | Marine microbial communities from Ellis Fjord, Antarctic Ocean - #82 | ecosystem: Environmental > Aquatic > Marine > Unclassified | place: Southern Ocean | collected 2014-10-09
GCTACACCCCCATTTTTATTTGGTGGGCAGTAAAGGACTCGAACCTTTGACCCTCTCGGTGTAAACGAGATGCTCTACCAACTGAGCTAACCGCCCTAAATAAACAGTTCCGACATATACAATAAAAACTTAACAATGTAAAAAAAAAAGGGATATTTGCTTTTTACCCAAACTTTTAATAAAAGCTAAGATATGTTAGTTAATTGTAATTCTTGTCAAAAAAAATTTACTGTACCTGACGCTGCTATATCAGAGTCAGGTAGATTACTACAATGTGGTTCTTGTGGAAACAAATGGACGCAATATCCAATTAAGAAAGAATCAATAAATGAAGAAAAGCCAATAAAAGAGATAACAAAAATTACTCAAATTAAAACAAAACAAGCCCCAAAAATAAATAAGATTAAAACCTCAATAAAAAAAAAGAGAGAAATTAATTTATACTCAAAAGAATATTTAAAAAAAAGACACGGTTTAACAATTAAAGATACATCAGAAAACAAAAAGAATAAAAGTGGCAAAAATACTTTAAATAGTTCTAGTTTTTTTATTTATTTAATTACAACTTCAATTTTTATAATCGCCATATTTGGCGTCTTAAATTTAACAAAAGATTTTTTAATAATAAACTATTCTTTTACAGAAACTTATATCTATTCTTTTTATGAAGTTCTTGAGATTTTAAAAGCGTCTATTATTAATCTTCTTAACTAGTTTTCTAATTCTTTAATATTTATAAATTTGTTACTCAAATTAGAGTTATTTTTTTTAATTTCTTTAAAAAAATTCCACGCTAGAACTAAAATTAAAACATTTTTTTCTTTTAAGGTTTTTTTGTGTTTAATAGGAATTAGTACACCGGGGATAAATTTATTGTGTTTAAGTTTATTGTCTTCAATAACATAATCAATTTGATTAGATATACCAAAAAAATTTAAAGCAGTTGTTGCTTTAGCGGGTGCTCCAAATCCAACTATCCTCTTGTTATTTTTTTTCAGATCATTAATTTTTTTTGTAACATTTTCTTTTAATTTATTTATTTTTTTACCAAATTCCTGATACGTTTTGTATTTTTTAAGACCTGAACTTTCTTCTTTTTTTAACATGACTTTAACTTCTTTTTCTACTTTTATTTTTTTTCCTTTTTTAATATAAATTCTTATAGAACCACCATGAGTATTTATTCTCTCCGCTTTATAAATTGTAGAATTTAATTGATTAAAAAAATTTACCAAGGACGTTAAAGACCAATAATTATAGTGTTCATGATAAATATTATCAAAAGTTAGATCTTGAAGTGTGTTTAATAGATATTGAACTTCTATTATTATGGTGCCATTTTTGTTTAGTAACTTAAGCATAGACTCTGCCATCTCTTTTAATTTATCGGAGTGCGCAAATACATTTGAGGCCAAAATTAAATCTGCATTCCCTTTAATTTTTTTTAAGTTTATATTTTCAAGAAACCCATTAAAAGTTTTAATTTTATTTTTGTTAGCTAATTTTGCTAAGTTTTTAGCTGGCTCTATTCCTAATATTTTTTTAAATCCTGCGTCCTTAAAAGGTTTTAAGGCAACGCCATCATTACTACCTATGTCAATAATGTAGGATTTATTTGGTTTTAATTTTAGCTGCTTAATATAGTTCTTTGAAGCATCTATAAAATGATTTCTAAAAGATGAAGATGTAGATGAAGTGTATAAATAATTAGAGAACATTTTTTTTGGATCTACTGCTACAGAAAGTTGACAATTATGACATTTTGGACAGTAATTCATCTCTAGGGGATATAGATCATGTTTTTCATTTTTTTTATTTAATAGATTGTTTGCAAGGGGTTGGTAACCTAAAGAAACAACTCTTTTTAAATTAGTATTTTCGCAGGATCTACATTCAAATTTATAGCAACTTAACAATAAATCTCTTTCTTTCTCGTCTACGAAGACATGTTTAATAGTATGTGTAATTCCATAGTTGTTGTGCTCTCTTTCACCTCTAACTAAATTTAAAAAAGTTGTATCTTTTGTAAAAACCATAGTGTGCGCTACGTTTGGCTTTATGATTGATAACTGTCCTTCATTTACGACTTGCGTAATTTTAGGTGAGACGGGATTCAAAATATCTTGAAATATTTCTATAATCTGCCCTTTGGTAAATAAACATTTTTGTTCTTGTTGGGGGTGATAATGATTAGCTCTTATTGTTCCTTTTTTAGAGTCAATTAATCCAATTAAATTAATAGGTTCGGTTAATTCATGGTTGCTAATTTTTCCTCTAGAATCAACATACTCATTATCGCCATCTCTTACATGCTCTAAATCTTTAATTAAATTTTGCTTAGACCACTTAAAAATCATATCTTTAATACTTTCATCTAATCCATATAAAAACTTAAAACCTGTTCCTAAAATCTTCTTATTAGAAAGAGAGAAACCTAAATTAGGCACTTCATCATTTGTCTCTTTTAAATTTACTTTTGGATTATATTTTTTACAGATATCAGCTACTTCTTTTACAGACACGGTATCTTTTGTTAAATTAAAGGTTTCTAAATTAATATCTTCTCTTTCTTCCATGTTTTTAAAACACCTGGCAACATCAACTAGAGGTACTAAGCTTTTAATTTGTCTGCCTCCTGCAAATAATTTTATAGTTCCGTTTTGAGAAGCTATTTTGGAAAATAAATTAGGCATTATATCTATTCGTGCAGTATCACTTGAATAACCATAAACTGAACCTAATCTTAATATTATATAATTTTTTCCAGAATCTTTTAATTGTTTTTCGTTTGTAGCTTTAGAGGAAGAATAAGAAAGCACAGGTTTTAAATCTTCATTTTCCTTTATGTCATTCTTTACTTTTTCAGATCCCTCATAGACAACATGTGTTGAGGGAAAAATAATTTTACATTTATCACTGATAGCGTTAAGGATATTTTGGGTTCCTTCTTCTGCAACTAGTTTTATTTTTTTATCTTTTTCTTCACTACTTTCAGATATGGTTCTTGGCACATCCGTTATGCCAGCTAGATGGTGAACAACATTTGCATTTTTACAATACTTATTTATTAAATCTTTGTCTAAAATATCACCGTGGACAAATTCCATGTTCCAGTTTCTTATCTGATTGATTCTTTCTGATATAAATCGATTATCAATTACGATTATTTCGTTGTTCCAGCTTACACCAGAGTAAAGCTTACATAGTTCGGTTCCAATATAACCAAGACCTCCAGTTATTATAATTTTTTTTTTCATGTATTTATGAATATAAATTAAATAGGCAAAATTTGTAGGTATTTATAAATAAATAATGGAGTAAAATATACTGCTAATGCGTGCTACCAGCCACTGTTTGACCGGGTGTTTTTGAAACTTGTTCAACTTCAACCCATTCTACTCTTTTGAGTTCTTTGGTTAGTGCGTGTTTTAAAACTTCATCAACGTTTTTAACACTTACGATTTCAATATTTTTTTTAATAACCTCGGGTACTTCAACAAGATCTTTTTCGTTTTCAAACGGTATCAATACTTTTTTTATTCCTGCTCTATGAGCTGCAAGTAATTTTTCCTTTAATCCTCCTATTGGTAAAACAATACCTCTTAGAGTAATTTCTCCGGTCATCGCTATATTTTTATAAACAGGTATTTCAGTAATTGCAGAAACTATAGCTGTAACCATTCCAACGCCAGCAGAAGGACCATCTTTAGGAGTCGCACCTTCTGGTACATGAACGTGAAAATCTTTTTTATCAAAAATTGGTGGAATAATTCCATAATCCAAAGACTTAGATCTAATATATGATTTTGCTGCTTTAATTGATTCTTGCATCACGTCTCCAAGTTTACCTGTAATCTCCATTTTACCTTTTCCAGGCATCATGACAGCTTCAATTTTAAGGATTTCACCCCCTACTTCAGTCCATGCTAAACCGGTAACAACACCTATTCGATTTTGATCTTCTATTTCTCCGTAATTGAATTTTTGAATTCCTAAAAAATTTGGTAAATCTTTTTCTAACAAAGGATTGTTAACTTTTTCATTACCATCAACTTTTTTTACAATTTTTCTAGCTATTTTAGATATTTCTCTTTCTAGATTTCTTACGCCAGATTCTCTTGTGTAATGAGTTATAATTTTTCTATTAACTGCTTCATTAATATTCCATTCTTCTTTTTTTAATCCATTATTTTCACTTTGTTTAGGAATTAAATATTTTTGAGAGATATTAACTTTTTCATCTTCTGTGTAACCTTGAATTCTAATAACTTCCATACGATCAAGAAGCGGGGGTAGGATGTTCAAGGTGTTAGCTGTCGTAACAAACATTACGTCTGATAGATCGTAATCAACTTCTAAATAGTGGTCATTAAATTCTTTATTTTGTTCTGGGTCTAAAGCCTCAAGCAATGCTGAGGAAGGGTCGCCTCTATAATCATTTCCCACTTTGTCAATTTCATCTAATAAAAATAATGGATTTTTTGTTCCAGCTTTTTTCATCATTTGAATAATTTTTCCAGGTAAAGAACCAATATACGTTCTTCTGTGTCCTCTTATCTCTGCTTCATCTCTAATGCCACCAAGAGAAATTCTAATGAATTTTCGCCCTGTTGCTTTTGCTATTGATTTACCTAAAGAGGTTTTTCCGACTCCAGGAGGCCCAACTAAACATAGGATAGGTCCTTTTAATTTTTGAATTCTTTTTTGAACAGCTAAAAATTCAATAATTCTCTCTTTCACTTTTTCCAATCCAAAATGATCCTCATCAAGAATTTTTTCTGCATCTTTTAAATCATTATTAATTTTACTTTTGTTTGACCATGGTAGTTCTGTCATCCAATCTAAATAATTTCTGACTACTGTTGCTTCTGCGGACATTGGACTCATGGATTTTAATTTTTTTAATTCCGCCATACATTTTTCTAGAACTAATTTTGGCATTTTGGCTTTTTGTATAGCTTTATTTATTCCTGCTATTTCATCTTTGCCCTCATCTATTTCACCTAATTCTTTTTGAATAGCTTTTAGTTGTTCGTTTAAATAATATTCTCTTTGAGTTTTTTCCATTTGGTTTTTAACTCTACCTCTAATTTTTTTTTCAACAGAAATCACACTTGTTTCTTTTTCAACTAACTCGTTAATTTTTTCTAATCTTTTTTTTAAATCGATTATTTCAAGCAATTCCTGTTTTTCAAAAATCTGTAAGTTAAGATTTGATGCAACATTGTCTGCTATTTGACTCGGGTCTTTAAGTTTTTTTATACTGTTAATGGAATCTGACAAATCTCTTTTATTAAGGACTAAAAGTTTCTCAAATTTTTTTATTAAACTTAATGCAAAAAGTTCTGTTTCTTTTGTTTTATTTGTGTCTTCTACGATTTCTACATTGCAGCTTAAAAAAAGTTTATCTTCTTTTAGAATTTCGTGGATTTTTACTCTTTTTTCACCTTCGACTAAAACTTTTACTGTTCCGTCTGGTAATTTGAGTAGTTGTAGAACTTTACTTAAGCATCCGTACCCATACATATCTTTATTGCCTGGTTCATCAATTTCTGAATTTTTTTGTGAGACAAGCACAATTGATTTATCAGTTTTCATTACTTCTTGAAGTGCTTTGATGGATTTTTCTCTTCCAACAAAAAGCGGAACTACCATTGAAGGAAAGACAACAATATCTCTTAAAGGCAGCAGTGGTTTTAAATTAATTATTCCCATAGAATATTTATATGGTACTTTTTATTGTAATATCAAGGATGTTATTTAACTATTAAGCTACTGATGTTGATTGTTTTTTGCCATATGTGACAATTGGATCTGCGTCACCAGTAACAGAAGCTTTATCAACTGTTACTTTTAAAACATTTTCTAGTTCAGGAAGCTCAAACATAGTTTTTAGTAAAATGCTTTCTAAAATTGATCTTAATCCCCTAGCTCCAGTTTTTTTGTTAATAGCTTTTTTCGCTATTTCAGATAAAGCATCATCTTTGAACTCTAGTTGTACATTTTCAAATTCAAACAGCTTATGGTATTGTTTGGTTAGAGCATTTTTTGGATCCCTTAAAATTTTTACTAAAGATTTTTCGTCTAAATCATCTAGCGTAGCAATAATAGGCATTCTTCCTATAAACTCTGGGATTAAACCATATTTAATTAAATCTTCAGGTTCTAAACTTTTCAAAGTTTCAGATAATTTTTTTTCTTCGTTGCTGTTAACTTTTGCTCCAAAACCTATTGACGTTCCTTTTCCTCTCATATCTATTATTTTATCTAATCCTGCGAAGGCTCCTCCGCATATAAAAAGTATATTTGTAGTATCAACTTGTAAAAATTCTTGTTGAGGATGTTTTCTTCCACCTTGCGGAGGAACGCTGGCTACAGTCCCTTCCATTATTTTTAAAAGTGCTTGTTGTACTCCTTCGCCAGAGACATCTCTAGTGATAGAAGGATTTTCAGATTTTCTACTAATTTTATCTACTTCATCTATATAAACTATCCCTCTTTGTGCTTTCTCAACATTATAATCTGCTGCTTGTAATAATTTTAAAATAATATTTTCAACGTCTTCTCCAACGTATCCAGCTTCTGTAAGTGTTGTGGCATCAGCCATCGTAAATGGTACATCTAAAATTCTCGCTAAAGTCTGTGCAAGAAGTGTTTTACCGCAACCAGTCGGTCCAACCAATAATATATTTGATTTAGAAAGCTCGACTTCTTTATTGTTTTTGTTTTCGTGATTTAATCTTTTATAATGATTATGTACTGCAACTGACAAAACTTCTTTAGCAAATTTTTGACCAATTACATATTCATCTAAAACATTACAAATCTCTTTTGGAGTAGGAACTCCATCTTGATGCTTGATTAGTGAACTTTTATTTTCTTCTTTTATTATATCCATGCAGAGTTCAACGCATTCATCACATATGAAGACTGTTGGACCGGCAATTAATTTTCTGACTTCATGCTGGCTTTTGCCGCAAAAAGAACAATAGAGAATATTTTTGTTATTTTTTTCAGACATATCGAATCAATAAGTTATTTGTAAAGTAGGTGAATCTGGTTAGCAAGTGTAAGTTGAAATTTAATCTAGATGTTGTGTATTATTTTCTTTTTTCTACAACGGAGTCTATTAAACCAAATTTTTTAGCTTCTTCTGAGGTCATAAAATTATCTCTTTCAAGCGCAATAGATATATCCTCAACTGATTTTCCGGTGTGTTTAGAATAAATTTTATTTAGTCTTTCTTTCAATAGTAAAATTTCTTTTGCGTGTATCTGGATGTCTGTGGCCTGACCTTGAAATCCAGCTGATGGTTGGTGCACCATGATTCTTGAATTAGGAAGCGAAAATCTTTTTCCTTTTGCTCCAGCTGCTAGAAGAAATGATCCCATTGATGAAGCTTGGCCAATACACAATGTAGAAACTGGAGAATTAATATACTGCATAGTGTCATAAATTCCTAAACCAGCAGTAACTAGACCGCCTGGACTATTGATATAAAAATAAATTTCTTTTTTTGGATCTTCTGACTCTAAAAACAAAAGTTGAGCTGTAACTAAAGAAGCAACATTGTCATTAACAGGACCCACTAAAAAAACTATTCTTTCTTTTAATAGCCTAGAATAAATATCATAGGCTCTCTCTCCTTTACTTGTTTGTTCAACAACCATTGGAATAAGATTGTTCATTTGTTCTTCTATTCGACTCATAATAAAATTTATATAACCAAAGGTTACTTTTTGCTAACTTTTTTTATTTTTTTCTTAATATTAGATGAAGATTTACTATTCTTACTTTCTTTACTATCTTGAGTTTGGTTGTTGTGGTCATGATCATGATGAGATGATAAATCCTTTGTTTTTTTATTAAAGTCTGAAATTATTTTTTCCGCTTCAGGTGTTGAGATATTTTTCTTTTTTAAGTTAATTTTAGATTTAAATAAATTTAAAATTTTTTCTTCATATAATGAACCTTTTAAACTTTGAGCGGCAGATGGATTTTTTTGATAATAGTCCAAAACCATTTTTTCTTGCCCAGGCATTCCTTTAATCTGTTTTTGAACCTCTCCTTGAACTTCTTCATCTGATACTTTTAAATTATTTTTTTCTCCATATTCATTAAGTATTAACCCTAATTTTATTCGTGATTCTGCAATTTTTGTATTTTTAATTTTATGTTTAGCTATGTCTTCTTTTTTAAGTTGATGGGTCATTAAGTGAATTTCTTGTTCAACAAGATTATTAGGTAATTCTATTTTGTGAAGTTTTTCTACCTGGTCTAATATTTCTTTTTTTGTAATTGAATCTAGTGATTGTTTATATTGAGAAGAAATTTGTTTTTCTATTAATAGTTTAAGATCTGACAAATCTTTAGCGCCCATATTTTTTGCAAAAGTATCGTCTATTTTTGTTTTGTTAGCTTTTTGAACATTTATAATTTTACATTCAAATTTAGCTTTTTTGTTTGCTAATGCTTTATTTGGATAGTTTTCTGGCAAGCTAACTTCTATAATTTTGTTTTCTTCTTTTTTAACACCAATCAATTTCGTGTCGAAACCTTTTAAAAAAAGATCTTTACCTATTTCTAGTCTTGTATTCTTTCCTTCGCTGCCTTCAAATTTTTCTCCATCAACTGATGCTGTGTAATCAAATATTACTAGATCGCCTTTTTCTGATTGTTCGTTTTTGTCGGAGAAAGTTTTATTGTTTTTAGATATTTCTTCTATTTTTTCATCTACTAACTTTTTTTCGATTTTTATTAAGTACTCATTTACAGTATATTTTTCAAAACTAGCAAGGCTAACCTCGGGCAATGAATCTACTTCTATTGTGTAATTAAGATCTTTTCCTTCTCCAAATGTTTTTAAATTTATTTTAGGTTGGCCTGCTGCTTTTATTTTTTTTTCTTTTAAAGCTTTGTTTGAGCTTTCTTGTAAAATCTTGTCAATTACCTCTCCGTATATAGCTTTACCAAATTGACTTTTAATTACTGCAGGTGGAACTTTTCCTGGTCTAAATCCTTTAAGGTTAACTTCTGATTGCAACTCAGATAATTTTTTATCTAGTTTTTCTTGGATAGTTTTTTTATCAACCACTATCGACAAAACTGTTGTTAAACCTTTTTTATTTTGTACTTCTATTTTCATATTAATATCCTGGTGGGCAAGAAGAGACTCGAACTCTTAAACCTTGCGGTACTAGTTCCTAAGACTAGCGCGTATACCAATTCCGCCACTTGCCCACTATTTAGGTGCCCAGTTTATATAACAAATTACTTTTTAGAGAAACTATAAAGTCTAAAATATATAATCGTGTAAAGCATTATTAGTGAAAAAAACCAATATCTTGAAATTAAGCCGTTATTTTGAAAATAAAAAAGCGGCACCTGTAAGAATAAATAAGTTAAATTAATAAGCATAGAGGTTAAATAGTTGGAACTTTCTTTTTTCCCTGAACTAGAAATCCATTTATAAAGCAACATATGTAAATGAAGTTTATCAGGGTGTAGAGGAGATATTTTTAATATTACTTTTCTTACAAAAGAGAAGAAAACTTCGTAAAATAAATAAAAAAGCACACCTGCAAAAAAAAATGGTGAAATTTGAGAGTTTAATTCGTAAGTTTTAATAGTATTTAAAACAATCAGAGTTCCCAACAAGTAAGAACCACTATCACCTAAAAATATTTTAGCTTTTGGAAAGTTGAGTAACAAAAATGATAATACAATGACTATCTGAGCAGATAAAATAATCGAGAGATTTTCATTTTGATTGACAATATTTATTAAAAGAAAAATAGAATTTATTAACAAAAAATGAATAGCTAAAAGGCCATTAAAACCATCAATTAAATTAGCTCCATTCACCACAAACAGAAAGCATAATAATACAAAACATGTTTGAAAAATATTATTTTCTAACCATAAATTTAAAAATTCTAGGCCGCTTGTATTAATTTGAATTGAAAAAATTTTAATACAAAAGATTAACAAACCAAACATTACGATTAAACGAATATTTGGATTAATTTTAATTTTTAAATCATCTAAAAAACCTAAAAAGAATAATAATAATGACATTATGAAATAATCTTTTAAAAATACACCAAATACTAAAAAGTAAAATAATATGAACAGAGAAAATAAAAATAGAATTGCTAACCCTCCTATTCTAGCCACAGCTTCTTTGTGAAATGCCTGTGGTTTTAAAAAGTCTTTATCCAGCAAAGAGCCTGAAAAAAAAAAATTAGAATATCTTGCTATGAGATAGGTCGAAAAAAAACTTATTGAAAAAAAAATAATAAAATATTTCAAATTGAGTTCTAACATTTATTTATTATATTTTTTTACTATGTAGATGCCAGATATAATTATTACAAGAGAGACAAAAACTTTCCAAGTTATCTGCTCATTTAAAATTAACACGCCAAATATTACTCCAAAAATGGGTATTAAATAAGCTACTTGTGTCTGAAAAACTAAACCATTTTTCATCAAAATTTTAAATCTTAACCACCAAGCAAATCCAGTCGCGACTGACCCTAGGTATATAAGTGAAAGTACAGAATCCAGTCTTGGGGTAGAATTAAAAGGCTCCTCAAAAATAAAAGCTATAGGTAGTAAAAAGATTAACGCCCAAATCATTGTTGATGTGGTTACGTCTAAATTTCCAGCATTTTTCATTTTTTTTAAAATAAGTATTCCAGCTATAGAATAAAAAGTTGACCCAACTAATATTACTAATGCAAAAAAATAGTTACTTTCATTCAAAATTAATTGATCAAAAAATAATAATAACACACCTGCAAAACCAAGAATAATTCCTATCGATTTATAAAATGTAATTTTTTCATTTTTAGTAAATATATGGGCTAAAATTGATCCAGTTAATGGAGTTGTACTCATTAATATTGCCGCTAAGTAACTATCTACTTTATTTGTTCCAACTGCTATTAGAGAAAAAGGAATTGCGATATTGCAAAGACCTACTAAAGCATAAATTTTCCACTTATTTGAAAAAGCAAGAATTTTAATTTTGTAAAATAAAGAGAATACTACCAAGAACAGTGTGGCAAAAATTACTCTAATTAAAGCTAAGGTATATGGCTCAAAAGAATAAGTAGCTATTTTTATATTAAAAAAAGACGATCCCCAAATAGCACCAAGGAGTAATAAAAGTAATATGTCTTTAGTTTTTGCCTCTGTCATTTCAATTCTAGATTGTAATATGTTTAAACTGCATAACTGTTATTGAGTATAAGTATATTATTGAATTTGATTAATCTGTTATGTTTAATACAATTTTTTAAATAAATTACAAAGGAATTATCTATGAGCTCAAAAGACATTTTAAAATTAATGAAAGATAAAGAGATAGAGTTTGTTGATTTTCGATTTACAGATCCTAAAGGGAAATTACAGCATTTGACAATGGACGCAACTATTGTTGATGATCAAATGTTAGAAGAGGGGGTTTTCTTTGACGGCTCTTCAATAGCAGGTTGGAAAGTGATCAATGAGTCAGATATGATTTTAAAACCCGACTTAGAAAGACCAATTGTTGATCCATTTAACTCTCATAATACAATTAACATTTTTTGTGACATTTTAGATGCGGTTAAGAAAGAACCTTACGAAAGAGATCCAAGAGGGACTGCAAAAAAAGCTGAGGCATATTTAAAAAAACTAGGTGTAGGTGATAAAGCTTATTTTGGTCCAGAACCAGAATTTTTTACATTTGAAGATGTAAGATTTGAAAACAAAATGAATACTAGCAACTTTTTCATTGATAGTTCTGAGGGGCCTTATAATTCAGGTAAAAAATATGAAAATGGAAATATGGGACACAGACCAGGCGTTAAGGGCGGTTATTTTCCAGTTCCGCCAGTAGATAGTGCGCAAGATATGAGAGCTGAAATGTTAAAAGCTTTAAAAGATATGGGTGTGAAAGTAGAAAAACACCATCATGAAGTAGCTCCTAGTCAACATGAACTAGGAATGTACTTTGGAACACTGACAGATATGGCTGATAACGTTCAACTTTATAAGTACGCTGTACACATGGTTTCACATTCGTTTGGTAAAACATCTACATTCATGCCAAAACCAATTAAAGGTGATAATGGGTCAGGTATGCACGTCCACCAATCAATTTGGAAAGGCAATACACCAGTGTTTATGGGAGACAAATACGCAGGTTTATCTCAACAAGCACTTTACTACATAGGTGGAATTCTCAAACACGCAAAAGCAATCAATGCGTTTACCAATTCAACTACAAATAGCTACAAAAGATTGATCCCCGGTTTTGAAGCTCCTGTTATGCTTGCTTACTCTG
>Ga0307986_10002819_pt1 | contig 12324 bp, 13 predicted proteins | sample EllFjometageno82_FD_203170 | JGI IMG/M metagenome (GOLD analysis project Ga0307986, IMG submission 203170) | Marine microbial communities from Ellis Fjord, Antarctic Ocean - #82 | ecosystem: Environmental > Aquatic > Marine > Unclassified | place: Southern Ocean | collected 2014-10-09
AGCCGCCATCAAGTCTGCTTTAATAGCTATAAAAGCTAAAAATGTAATAAATAGTATCTTCATCTAAATTTTATTTAAAATGCAAATAAAATTATTAACGCAACCACAAGACCAAATAGTCCTGTTGCTTCAGCTAATGCAAATCCTAAAAGTAAATTAGGGAATTGTTTTTGAGCGGCTGAAGGATTTCTCATTGCTCCAGATAAGTAGTTACCAAAAATTATTCCGATACCAACTCCTGCTCCTGCTAATGAGATTGCTGCAAGTCCTGCCCCAATCATTTTTGCTGCTTCTAACTCCATTTTTCCTCCTTTTATTAATGGTGTAAATTTAATGCATCATTTAAGTAGATACAGGTTAATATTGCAAAAACATAGGCCTGAAGAAACGCGACTAAAATCTCCAAACCAGTTAATGCTACTGAAAAACCAAGTGGTAACCAACCACCTAATAATCCTAGGCTAATCACAAAACCGCCAAAAACTTTCAGCATCGTGTGACCGGCCATCATGTTAGCAAATAAACGAACTGATAAACTTACAGGTCTGCTTAAATAAGAAATAACTTCAATAACTGTTATTAATGGCAAAAGTAAAACTGGAACACCACTTGGAACAAAAAGTTTTAGATATCCAAATCCATGCTTCATAAACCCAATAATTGTTACAGCAATAAAAATGAAAATAGCCAAAACTAAGGTTACAATAATGTGGCTGGTTACAGTAAATGAATATGGCAACATACCGACCATGTTACAGAACAAAACAAACATAAATAAACTAAATATAAAAGGAAAATATGGCTTTGCTTTTGACCCAGCTGTATTGCTAATCATTTCAGCAACAAAATTATAAAACATTTCAGAAATTAACTGTAATTTTCCTGGAACTAATTTTTTTTCTTTTGTTCCCAAAAGTAAAAAAATAGAGATAGCTAAAACACTAATAACCATGAACAAACTAGCATTTGTAAATGATAGATCTATACCCCCTAATTTAATTTCTGGACCAATTCTATAAACATTGAATTGATGCATTGGGTTTGTAGCCATAAAAAAACTCCTAAAATATAAATTAATTTTCTTCTTGCATTCTTTTAGCTGTCCTAATCACATTAAGCATTCCAGCTGCCGAACCTAAAAAAAAGAAAATTATTATTAACCAGGGTTTAGTATCAAACCAAGTGTCTAAAATAAACCCAATTATTGTCCCAACGACCACTGCGGCGACAAGTTCAGTTCCTAGCTTAAAAGCACTGCCCATAAATGCTGAATTTTGACCACTCTTTTCAGTGGAATTCTCTTTTAGTTTTGATTTTGCAATTTTAAGGCGAGTTTTAAAATCTTTAAGATCTTTCATTTTTTTTATGCCACAAGTTCTTCAGCTTTTTCTAGGTCAACAGCTACAAGTTGACTCACACCTTTTTCCGGCATTGTCACACCGTATAATCTATGCATTCTAGACATTGTTAAAGCATGATGTGAAATAATTACAAATTTTGTTTTAGTTATTTTAGTTAGCTCGTCTAACAAAGAACAAAATCTTGTTACATTGGCATCATCTAACGGAGCGTCTACTTCATCCAAAACACATATTGGAGATGGATTAACTAAAAAAACAGCAAACACCAAGGAAAGAGCAGTTAATGCTTGCTCACCTCCTGACAATAAAGTTATGGACTGCAATCTTTTGCCGGGAGGTGACACTAACATTTCTAATCCAGCTTCTAGTGGGTCATCTGAATCAACTAACTCGAGTTTTGCATTACCTCCATTAAATAATTTTGTATAGACTTCATTAAATTTTCTATTAACTTTTGTAAAAGCCTCTAAAAGTTTTTCTCTGCCTTTATGGTTTAATTCTTCAATACTTGCTTTAAGTTTAACTATAGCTGAATAAAGATCTGCCCTATCATCTTCCATTTTTTTTATTTCAGTTTTGTATTTTTTAGTTTCTTCATCAGCTCTTAAGTTGACCGAGCCCAACGCCTCTCTCTGTTTCTTAATTTTATTCAACTTCTGCTCTTGCTGTTCTAAATTAGGAAATTTTTCAATTTCTGTATTATTTAAATCTGAGATAGATAATAAATTATTTTCATCAACTACTTTTAGGTCACTTTTAATTGTATAAACTAGATCTTTTTTTCTTTTCTCAATCCCTTCAATTGTAGCTTCATTTCTTGCTTTATTTTCTCTTAAAATAGAAAATTTTTCCTGAATATTTTTTAAATTGTTGTTTATCAAATTATATTTTTCTTCTGCTTTACTTAATTCTGTTTCAAGTTCTTCTGTTAGTTTTCTAGTATTTTCTAAATTTTGAATATTTTGTCCTTTGCGTGTAGCTATTTTTTCAGGATTTTTTTGATTTTCATTAATTTCTGATTTAACTTTTAACTTTCTTTGAGTGAGTTCCTCTAACATTTTTTCAGAGTTGCTTTTTAAACTCTTCCAATTTTCAAGTTCAGTATCAATATTTTTAATTCTTTCTTTTCTTTTTATCGAGTCACTTTTAATAGACTCATTTTTGCCATAAGAAGAAGCATACTCTTCTTGAGATGTAGTAATTTTATTAATTATTTCTTTTAATTTAAAAAAAAGATCTTTTGTAATTTTTTTTTCTGAGTCGATGTAATTTTCTATTATATTTATTAATTCATCAAGTTGATCTTGTAATTTTTTTAAATCATTTTTTGATCTTTTTACATTTTCAAACGAAACAGTCTCAGTTTCAAGTAGTTGTTTTTCAGTTTCGAGTAATTCTTTTTTTTCTTCAAAAATTCTTTTTTCATTAAGCGATGCATCCAAAGAAATGCTTTTTTCTCTTTCAAAGTCAGAATCCAGTGTTTCAAGTGATTTTAATAATTTAACTTGTAAGCTCTTTACCCTTGCTTCTTCTTCTTCTAAATTTGTCATTTCAAGATTTATTTTTTGTAGTTTTGCGGTGTTTTCCATTTTTTTGTCTCGTAAAGGGGCCAGTCTTGCATTTTCTTCTTCAAGTAAAGAATTGTTGTGATTTAAATCAATTTTAACAGCACTCATTTCATCATCTTGTTCGTTCAATTTTTCTAGTATTGATTTTTTATCTTTTTCAATTTCAGATAATTTTAAATAATATAAACCTGCCTCAATACTTCTAATTTCTCTTGAAATTTCTTTATATCTGGTAGCCTCTTCTGCTTGCTTTCTTAAGTTTTCTAATTGTTTTTCTTGCTGTTTTTTTAACTCATCAGCTCTTTTTAAATTATTTTCAGCAGCATTAAGCCTTGTCTCAGCTTCTTGTCTTCTAGCGTGTATTCCTGAAATACCTGCGGCTTCTTCTAAAATAGATCTTCTTTCAGCAGGTTTAGAAGTAACAAGCATTCCAATTTTACCCTGACTTATAAGAGAAGGAGAGTGAGCACCGGTTGATAAGTCTGCAAAAAAAGTTTGCACATCTCTTGCTCTGATCTCTTTTTGATTCATTAAATATTTAGAACCTTTGTCTCTTTCAATTCTTCTAGATATTATAATTTCATCAAGTTCCTTGTATTGTAAATTTTCATCTTTATTATCGTTTTTAAGATATACAGATACTTCTGAGATATTCTTAGCCGGCCTATTTGAAGTACCCGAAAAAATTATATCTTCCATGCCTGCACCTCTCATACTCTTGGCTGAAGTTTCACCCATGCACCACCTTAAGGCCTCAACTATATTTGATTTGCCACAACCATTAGGACCTACAATTCCTGTTAAACCTTTTTCTATTAGAAAAGTTGACTTTTCAAAAAAAGATTTAAAACCTGATATCTCTAATTTTTTAAATTCCATTATTGTAAAATTTTATTTAATTCTTTTTTAAAAGATTTATAATTGTGATCACCTTTATACTTTTTGTCGTTTATAAATATAGTTGGAGTTGAGCTAATTTTATAATCTTTTTGTGCCAAAACTCTTGAGTTTAAAATTTTATCTTCAATTTTAGTATCAGCTATACAGCTATCCATTTTAATATTGCTTAGACCAAATTCCTTACCAATTAGTTTAATAGATTTATTTATTTTTTTAATGTCAGACCCGACTGCCCACTCCGTTTGTTTTTTGTATACCTGGTTTAAGAATTTAAAACTCGTCTCCTTATCTGTAAAACAACTTAAAATCTTCTCAGCATTTAAGGCTGCAAGATCGAGAGGGAAACTATGATGTTCAAATTTTACTTTTTTCGTATCAATATATTCTTTTTTAAGTTCTTCAAATATTTTATTATGAAAATTTGCACAATGCGGACAAGTTAAAGATGAAAAAACTTTAATTGTAATTTTTGCACTTTCTTCTCCAATAGCACTGTTAGAGTTTGCGGTCGATGTGAAGCAAATTCCTGAAATTAAGAGAGCAATCATTATTAGAGTTGCTCTTAGATGTTTAATTTTCTTTTTTATACTATTCATTTTTACTATTATAAGCTTCAATTAATTTATTTAGTGATTTTTTTAGTTCTTGATTTTTTATATTTTCCAAGTTTTTATTATACTTTTCTTTTTTAAGTTTCGAAACTCCGTAATTAGAGGATGTCTCTCTTTTTTCATGTACAACTTTAAGTTTAATTTCCTCAATATAGCTAAATCCAAAAAAACTGTTAATTTTTTCTAATATCTCCTGTTTTTTGTACTCTATATTAAGCTCGTTTCCATGGATAACATTTAAAATTAAAGTTCCGCCGTTTTTTTTACCGAATGTTTTAATGCTACATGGATAAGACACGTTTGATATGTCTCTTCCTACCACTCTGCCCCAATTATCAACAATATTAGATAAGTTATAATTTTTTTTTTTTAGTACTTTTCGTATGCCTTGTGGCAAAGTATTAGAGAAAGGTTTAAGTCCTTGTATGAAATTTCTACTTTTACTATTATTGGTTTTTTTACTATGCATATAAATTTTAATTTACCAAAAAATATTCTAGCTTGGTATGATAATAATAAAAGAACTCTACCTTGGCGTGTTGGTAAAAACTCTCCTAAAAAGCTTTATTACCGACTTTTAAGTGAATTTATGCTCCAGCAAACTCAAGTGAAAACAGTAATTCCTTATTTTGAAAAATTTATTAATAAATTTCCAAATTTAGAGTCCCTTTCTAAATGCAGTGAAAAAAAAATATTAAAATTATGGGAAGGGCTAGGTTATTATAGACGTGCAAGAAACCTTTTAGTCTCATCCAAAATTTTAGTAAGAAAATATAATTCAAAATTACCAAATACATTTGAAGAAATAAAAAAACTACCTGGTGTAGGAGATTATACAGCTAATGCTTTATTAGGCCTGGTACATAATAAGCCAACAATTGCTATTGATGGAAATGTGAAAAGAGTGTTTGCAAGAATTCTCAACAAAAAAGAGTCGAATATCAATTTTGAGGAGTTTATAAAAATAAATAAAAATAAACTACTACACTCAAAACGAAACTCAGATTTAGTAGAAGCATTAATGGAATTTGGAGCATTAATTTGCAAACCAAAAGACCCAAACTGCAGAATTTGTAATTTAAATAAAGTTTGCAGGTATTTTAACTCTTCAAATAAAATAAAAAATACTAAAATTAAAATGAATAAAAATAAGAATTACGATATTTTCTGCTATGTAAATAAAAAAAAACAAATAGCACTAACTAAAAAAAATAATCTAGGTTTTTTAAATAAATTTAATTTACCTCAAATTAAAGAAACAAATCCTCAAGTTAAGAAAGTGAATTGGAAATTTTTAAGTAATTACAAAAATTCTATATCAAACATTAATTTAAATATTAATTTATATTATAAATTTTCAAATAAAATACCCTCAAATTTCAATTGGTATTCAATAGAAAAAAATAAAGAATTTATACCAACTTTTACAAAAAGAATATTTAAACGAGTATCAATTTTATTTTAATGAAAAAAAAAATAGCTATCATTGGAGCAGGTGTTGCAGGATTAACTCTTGCGAAATTAATTAAAAAGTACTCTGATTATGAATTTATAGTTTATGAGAAAGAAAAAAGCTTATCCTTAGAGGAAGGTTTTGGAATTCAGTTAGCAGTTAACAGTGTATCAATTTTAAATAAGATTGGTTTTAATAGAATTAAGTCAGAAAAAATTTTTCATCCACAAAAAATAAACTTTTATTCTATAGATAATTATAAAATTTGTGATTTAGAACTTTCAACATTTAATAGTGAAAAAAATAAATATACAACGCTTCAAAGATCAACTTTGATAGAATTTTTAAAAGATGAAATTTACACTCAACACTTAAGATTTGGAAAACGGATAAAAAAAGTATCTGAATTGAAAGATAAAATATTAATAAATTTCGATGACAACACCAATGATTTAGTAGATTATGTGATTGCTGCAGATGGAATATTCTCTAGCACAAGAGCATTTTTTGAGAAAAAAAATAACAAACCTAAATTTAAAAATGCGGTTGTTGTTCGAACAATTTTAAAAGCTAAAAATATTCTTAATATTGATGACAAAAATATTAATTTGATTATGGGTTCAAATGTACATTTAGTTATTTATCCCATAAATAATAAGAAGGAGCTTAATCTAGTAAGCATTATAAGAGAAAAGAAGTTTGATCCAGATAGTATAAATGACTTAATTAATAAAAAAGTTTTAAGCCAAAATCCAAATTTTAAAGATTTATTCCAAGGTGATTTGAAGTCCTGGCCATTATATGCATCGAATACTGCGCTCCCGTCATCAAATAAAAAAGTATTTTATTTAGGTGATGCCTTTCATGGATTGCTTCCAACTATGGCACAAGGAGCATCACAATCAATTGAAGGAGCTTATGATCTATTTAACTTATTAAAAGAGAACAATGAAGATGTGCATAATATTTATTTTAAGAATAGATTAACAAGAGTAAAAACTATTCAAAAAAGATCTAATTTTAATTTTTTTGCATTTCATATTTCTAACCCATTGATACAAAAAATTAGAAATACTATTTTAAAATACTTGGTAAAAAACAAAAAATTTATCAGCCGATATCTAGGCGAAGTGTATAATTAATTATAAAACTTTTTTATTTTGTTCTTTTGTAAAGAGAGGGTCAAATTTTTTTTGGAGGCTTTTCAAATAATGTTTGAATCTTATTATCAATTAACTCTTTAATTTCATTTTGCATTTCTGCAGTCCATTTATATACTTTTTGACAAAAATCTTTGTCTTAAATTATCAATTAAGACTATTGAATTACCTACTTTACAATGCCAGTAAGTCCAACCATTGTAACTTTCAGTTCCCATTATTTTTGCAGCTATTTTATGAATAGAGCCCTCAGACTCTTTATGCTTGATGCTGCCGTCGACCATGATTTTAGCATTAAATTTTTTCTTTGGATCAAATAAAACTGTACCTGGTTTAAGAATTCCTAATTCGACTAATGAACCAAAAGGTATTCTTGGTTTTGATTTGTTATTTACAATTACATCTAAATAATCTTCTTCGATAACTTTAGTTTTTTTAATTCTGTCGCTTGCAGCTTTAAAGTATTTTTTGTCTTTTTCTATACCAAAATATTTTCTACCTAATTTTTTAGCAACTACAGCAGTTGTTCCTGTTCCTAAAAAAGGATCAAATATTGCATCACCCTTATTAGTTGTTGCTAGTATTATTCTATGCAACAGAGACTCAGGTTTTTGAGTAGAGTGTACTTTTTTACCATTATTTTTTTTTAATCTTTCTTTTCCACTACAAATTGGAAGCATCCAATCAGAACGCATTTGTAAATCATCGTTTAAGCATTTTAAAGATTGATAATTAAAAGTATATTTTGATTTTTTATTCTTAGAAGCCCATATTAAAGTTTCATGTGCATTGGTAAATCTTGTTCCTCTAAAATTAGGCATAGGATTATTTTTTCTCCAAATAACATCATTTAACAACCAATAATTTAAGTTTTGTATGTGATAGCCTAAGCGAAAAATGTTATGGTAAGAACCTATAACCCAAATACTTCCATTATCTTTTAAAACCCTTTTGCATTCAGTTAGCCATGCTTTGCAGAAGTCATCATAATGTTTAAAACTTTCAAATCGATCCCACTTATCATCTACACCTTTAACTTTGCTAGAGTCAGGTCTTCTCAGAGTTTCTCCAATTTGCATATTGTATGGAGGGTCAGCAAAAATAAGATCAAAAGATTTATCTGGTATTTTTTTGAGTTCTTTTAATGAATCACCATTTACAAGTTTGTTACGAAAGTCTAACATTTAAAGATTCAACTCTAAATTGAATCTACAATCAAATGATTTTTTTTAAAAACGAGTCCTCTTGTGTTTTGAAATTTTATTTTACCAACATCTTGTGTATCGGTTTAAAACCTTTTCTATGATGAGTAGTAATGCCAAATTTTTTTAAACCCTCCATATGAGCCTTAGTTCCATAACCAAAATTTCTTTCCCAGGCATAATTTTTAAATTTTCCAGAAAGTTTAATCATTAGTAAATCTCGATATGTTTTAGCTATGATTGATGCAGCGCTAATACATTTAATTTTTTCATCTCCTTTAATAATAGTTTTATAATTTTTTATTCCTTGAGGTGCAAAAGTGCCGTCTATTAAAATCTTTTCAGGTTTAATTGATAGTTTATCAATAGCTCTTTTCATGGAAAGCAATGCAGCTTGTAATATATTAAGTTTAAAAATTTCATCAACTGAAGCTACACCAATTGCATAATATGAATTTAATTTTATATATTTTGCAATTTTAAGTCTATTATTAAAGTTAATTTTTTTAGAATCTTTAATTGTACTCAAGTCTATATTTTTATTTAATATTACAGCCGCAGAAACCACAGGCCCTGCCAAGCATCCTCTTCCTACCTCATCAACTCCCGCTGTGATGTTATTTTTTTTCAACCTTAATCCTTAATTCAGAAATTTTTTTTCGTATCATTTTGAAATCAATCCATGCTAGTTTTTTTTGTTCTGGTTGCCTCATTAAAAAAGCTGGATGAAATGAAACAATAATAGAGGGTTTACATTGACCAATTTTTCCATCTATCCACTTACCCCTCGCATCTGAAATTACTTCCTTATTTCCCATCAGTGCACTCAAAGCAGTACTGCCGAGTAGTATTAGTATTTTTGGATTTATTATTTCAATATGTTTTTTTAAATAAGGCAAATATCTTTGAAGCTCTTCTTCTGAGGGACGTCTATTCTCAGGTGGACGATAATTAACAACATTGGTTATATAAACATTTTCTCTATCTAAATTTATTGATTTTAACATTTTATCTAATAACTGACCTGCTCTTCCCAAAAAAGGTAAACCCTCTTTGTCTTCATCTGCGCCTGGACCTTCTGCAACAATCATAATTTGAGAATCAGGGTGTCCATCTGCAAACACTATATCTGTTGCATTTTTTTTTAAATCACAGTTTTTTATATTTTTAATTGAAGTTTCTAGGGTTTTTAGTAATTCTGCTTTATTACCAGATATATTTGATATATTTTTTTTGTACCTGTTAATAGATTGATTGTCGTATATTAAATTATAATTAATTAAATTGTAATACTTGATAAGTTTGGTTAATTTATTATTAATTTTTTTGGTCATTAAATAAACATGAAAAATTTAAAATTTATATATACACCTATAATATATATTATCATTTTGTTTAGTATATCGAATAATTTAAGTGCAAAAAATTTAGCTAAATTTGAAGAGACAGATAGTATTTCTAATTATTTTTCAGGAGTTTTATATTTAAATGACAATAAATACTTAGAATCTTATAAATTTCTTAAAAAATTAAATGGCCTAGAAAACCTACACGAAAAATACTCAAGCTCATATCAATATTCTTTAGTTTCTTTAAACAAAATAGAAGAAGCAATTAAATACTCTCAAAAACTTAAAAAAAATAACATTAAAGATTTTAATAGCAATCTTCTTATTGGAATTTATCACTTAAAAAATAACAATATTAATGAAGCCACAAAACATTTCAAGATTTTAAAAAATTTTAACCCCGGCAGTGGTATTGAAAATTTACTTGCTACACTACTTGATACTTGGTCAGAAATAATAGATTCAAAAGATTTAAATAAGTCTATTTCTTTTGTACAAAAACTACCTACTGGATATGAAAATATTAAAAATATTCAGGAAGCGTTTAGGCACTGTTACTACGATTCAAAGAAAACAAATAATATTTTTAAAAAATTAACTGAAAATGAAGAAGTGGATTACTCCAGGTATTTTTTCTTTCATGCAAATTTTCTCAAAAAAAACAAACAAATTAAATTAGCAAAAAAAACTATAGATTTATCTATAAATAAATTTCCAAGAAATTTATTATTTAATCAATTTAAAGAAGATTTATACGAAAATAAAAAATCTTTAATTAGCAACAATTTTGACTGTAAAAATTTTTCACATATAATTGCAGAAATATTTTTTCTAGCTTCTAATGCTTTAGCTGTTCAACAGAATTATGTTTATTCAAATTATTATTTAAATTTAGCAAAATATTTAAATGCTGATTTTATTTCATATGATGTACTTATCGCAGAAAATTATTTTATTATTAAAGAAAATAAAAAATCTTTAAACGTTTATAACAAAATTAAAGAAAAAGGGTCTGTTTATAAATGGCATTCTGCAAAACAAATATCATCAATATATTTAAGACAAGAAAAAAAAGATAAAGCGATTAATTTTATTAAAATTTTATTTAATCAAATTAAAAATCCAAAAATATACGAAATTTATGAGTATGCATCTTTTTTAAGAAACAACGAAAGTCATAAAGATGCTATAAAATATTACTCAAGTGTTTTAAAAAAAATTAAAAAAACCCATCCACTATATCCTAAAGCTACTGATGGCAGAGCAATATCCTATGAAAGAACTAATCAGTGGAAAAAAGCTGAAGTTGATTTTCTCAACTCTCTTGAAGCAGACCCCAACCAAGCATATGTGATAAACTATCTAGCGTATACTTGGATAGAAAAAGAAATTAAAATTGAACAATCTTTAAAGATGCTAAAAAAAGCAAATGAATTAAAAAAAAATGATGGTTTTATAACAGATTCATTAGGTTGGGCTTTATTTAAATTAAAAAAGTTTGAAGAAGCAAAAAATTATTTACAACTAGCCGTAAGAATTATGCCATCAGACCCTACGGTAAATGATCATTTCGGTGATGCTCTCTGGATGTCAGGTAGAAAGTTACAAGCAAGATATTATTGGAATTATGTTTTAAAATTAGAAGCCACAGAAGACAATCAAAGAAAAATAATTAAAGAAAAACTTATATTTGGAAAAAAAACTAAAATTTAATTAATGATTAAATCTTTTTCTAAAATTAATTTATCATTAAGAGTCATGAATAAAATGAAAAATGGCCTTCATAATATCGAGTCAAATGTAGTTTTAATCAATCTTTATGACGAAATAAAAATTAACAAGATATCTGATTCTAAAGATAAAATTATTTTTAAGGGAAAATTTAAAAAATTTATAAAAAAAACAAAAAATTCAATAGTTGAGACTTTAAAGATTTTAAGAAATGAGAAAATTATAAATAATAATTATAAGATAGTTGTAAATAAAAAGATACCTGTTTTTGGTGGACTAGGTGGTGGCACTTCAAATGCAGCTTTTCTTTTGAGACACTTTTACAAAAGAAAAATAAATAAAAAGCTACTAAATAAATTTAATCAAAAAATTGGTTCAGATTTTAATATATTTTTTCAAAAACAGTGCTTTCAAAAAAGTTTATATAAATTTATTAATTATAAAAACAAACATTTATTCTACTTGCTTTTAATTTATCCAAATATTAAATGCTCAACAAAAGATATATATTCTCGAGTTAAAAAGATTAATACTCCCAGTCGAATAAAATATGAAAACATAAATAAAAAAAAAGTTTTTTTTGGATTACTTAAAGAAGATAGTAATGATCTACAAACAATTGTTGAGAGAAAATTTTCAAAAATTAAAAATATATTAAGCTTCACCTCTTATTTAAAGGGCTGTATACTATCGAGAATGACCGGATCAGGATCGGTGTGTTATGCAATTTTTAATCAAAAAAAGTTAGCAAGAGCAGCTATGGATAGAGTTAAGAGAAAATATCCTGACTTTTGGTGCGTAATTAGTAAAACTATTTAAATTTATAATTTTATGATATATCAAACCGATAAGATTGGGGCATAGCCAAGCGGTAAGGCAGTGGTTTTTGATACCACCATCCTAGGTTCGAATCCTAGTGCCCCAGCCACATTAATGAAAAAACTACTAAACAGTATCAGCATTATAAAAAAAATAAAAAATTTTCTTTT
>Ga0307986_10002820_pt1 | contig 12322 bp, 6 predicted proteins | sample EllFjometageno82_FD_203170 | JGI IMG/M metagenome (GOLD analysis project Ga0307986, IMG submission 203170) | Marine microbial communities from Ellis Fjord, Antarctic Ocean - #82 | ecosystem: Environmental > Aquatic > Marine > Unclassified | place: Southern Ocean | collected 2014-10-09
AGTTTATCTACAGAAGGAGACTTCATATCCAAGAAGTCCTTACTTTCGGGCACAATCGTTCTAATTTCAAACTCTACAACTTTTTTAGATTTCTTTTTTGGGCTATAAGGTTCCTCCTTCGTTTTTGTATATTTCTTTGTTTTCGCCCAGTGAACTTCAGTTTCCGTGTCTGTATCATCCAATACCAGAACACAATCAAGAGTATCGTCTGGATTAACGTAGACACGAACTTTCCAAATTTTTCTAGCATAGAAATTTTCTGTATCATCATAGAAATTAATTTTAGAGAGAATGTGTTCCTTATCATTATCCACAAATTTAATATTCATTTTAGAATGCCCACAGACAAAATCCATCCGATTCATAATATTTTCTTCTGAGTATGGTTCTATAAACTGTGTGTGCAGGAGTCCATTTAGTTCCTCATTACTCTCTATCATAATTAGTGTTCCAGATTTACATCCAGGATGATATTTTTCAAATAGTTCCAAAATAGTATCTAGATCTTTTTGTTCAATACTATTCTCTACAATATTACCAATATATTTACCGTCTGATACAATCTTTTCCCAGTCAGCAGTACTGGTATTTATCTCTTTGCCATCCCATGTAATAACATGAACCAAACCATTATTACTGAGTTTCTTAGTTCCTGGTTTGAATCCAACACCAGAGACCCCCTGGGATTCTTCTTCACTATGGGATTCTAGGAACATCTCATACAGGTCCAGCATCTTTTCGGAGTTCATACCTACCCCATCATCAAGCAAACATCTATACAACTTACCATTAAACTCATGTTTGAAAATAGTAAGGTTCTTAGATCCCCAATCTTCGGAATTAGCAATAAGTTCAGAAAGAGAACGAGGCATTGTAAAACCATTACGATCCATTTGATTAATAAATCCGGCAGGATTAATAGAACCGAGTGCCCTTTTTGCCTGCCTGACGATGCTGCTTTTCAAAAGCTTTCCTGATGCTGTTGTCATTTTATATACTCTTAAATTCGCTATATGATATATTTCCTCTAAACGGTTTCAATTTTTGCCATATTCGTGTGAGCAATATCAGTCCTTCCAATACTTTCGTAATGTCGCCACTGATATATCGATGCCTAATTTATTAAGTTCCTGAACCCCGTATTTCAAGGACATCGATGGCTCTTGATGTCTAATATTTTTAATCAATACTATCTGATGCTCTGTATATTTACATTTCTTCTTTTTCTCCTTCGGTACAATATATTCATAATCCAATTTAATACCCTCGCTGGTCTCTATATAACCTTTTATATTCAGGTTCCCGTGATGCTCTTCCATATGACACTTCTTACAAAGTGCTGTTAAGTTACTCTTTCGGTTTTTATGAATTGCCCCTATCATTCCATTGATATTTGCTTCGTGTTGTTCTTGAATGTGATGTGTATCAATCGCTTTGTCACCACATATCTCACATAATGCGACATTCTTATGAGCGTTGTAATGACTGGGGTTGTGTTCTACTATATCGGTCTTTCCCCGCGTTAATTTTAGTAATATCTTGTTAGCGTTTGTTAAAAAGGTTTCATCCATATCCATTGCTCTTGCGACTTTTAGTCCGTAGATAGCATCACCACTTCCTTCTTCTAACTTTCGGTCATAAATTAGTAGATCGTTCTCTTGACGTATTTTCAAATGAAATCGTTTCATAGTTTTAATTTCATTTAATTCATCAATGGCATTTAATTCGTGAAGATGGGTCGCAAAAATATAGTTACTTCGCTTCTCTGTCATTTTCATAATAGTCGAAGAAACGATTGCTAATGCAGACACACTTTCGGTTCCATTGCATACTTCATCGCCTAAGATAAGCGATTTATTATTCATTCGTTTCAAGATACTTCGCAGTTCGGTCATCTCAACCGCAAAACTGGACAATCCCCTGTATATATTGTCATTCCCTAAGATTCTGGTGAAAAAGTTTTCGTAAGGTGAAAATTTGAATTTATTCGCTGGAACAAACATACCACATTGCGCCATAATAAGGGATAATCCCAGTGCTTTCATTAGGGTAGACTTACCACAGGCGTTTGTACCATACAGTAGAATACCCTTTGTTTCTGAATTCAATGAAATATCATTTGGGATAAAGGGTTGGTCTTGGTTACACTGTAGTTTTTCAACAATAGGGTGTCGGAGTTCTTTGCATTCAACGAATGATTCATCGGAAACAACTAATTCGGGGCGACAATATCCGTTTTCAATAGATGTTTTAGCATTTGTTGCGGAAATGTCTAATTCGGATAGGAATATGGATATTTTATCCATAATGTCGCTGTAATCTTTGTATAAAGTATCTTGAATTTCGTTGTATTTCTTTTCTATGAGTCGTTTCATTTTTGTCATATTTAACATATATTCATTACTGAATGTAGTTAGTTGCGGGTTGGATACATATGCTTTCTTGTTTTTAATATATACTTTAAATTCCCTTCTTGGTATTTCCAGATCATCTGTGAGTTTAACTAGTGTTTTACTATTCAATGATTTCTTAAGTTTTTTACCACGATTTTCAGTACAAAACAATTCTATTACATCGTCGTTATTCCAGTTTATCTTGACTACACAATCACCTGTTACGAATTTATTATCGTCTACCATTTTAGAGAATTTATTTCTAGCCTCTTGAAATATACCTTTTATGATAATGTTTCTATTACTGTAATGTTCTATTTCAGTATCTATGCCATTATTAAATATGGTCTCTGATACATCATGAAGAGTTTTGAATTTAATTAATTGGTCCGTATCAAATATATCATTAATATCTTCTCTCAATCGTGAGAATGCGGATATAATATTCTTATTTAAATAACAGAAATCGTTTCCGAAATGTTCACATGTATATTTGATAATGTCGTCAATAATATCATAAGACGTGATAACACCCAGCATTTCGTCGGGATGACATCTCTGCAAACCAATTCTTCTATGAATTCTCTCTATATCTATAATGTTTTTCATATCTCTTAATATCTTGTAATGGGACTGTTCCCTTAGTAAATCAATAGTATCATAACGTTTTGTGAGTAGTTCTATATTGGTAGTAGGGTGTAATAATGAATATTGAAATTTTCTTCTTCCCATCATGGTAACGCATTTATTTAATATTTTCATCAAAGAGTGATTTTTATTGTTGTTAACCATATCTAATTGGTGAATAGCATTAGAACTTATGACTGCTCTATCACTTGTTCTTTCATTTACAGGTTTGCTCAACTTTTCAATAATATTACTATCATGTTCAAATGCGAATTGTAATAGATAGGTAAAACTGATTCTGGCTTCTTCAGTGAAAGACAAGTCTAAATAGTCAATGGTATTAAAACAGCTGTGATTTTTATAGACACTCGATAGCAATTGTTCAATGAAAGATATTTTACAGTATCTTTCGGGGATAGTTAGATAATGAACAGGGATATTAGTACATTCAAATTCTTTAATTAAATAGTCTTTGCTAAATTCTCTTTCTTTTTTCAACATGCCAAATATAATTTCTTTGGGTGAATAGGAATGAATGATACGATAACATTCGTCCATAAATATTTTGCTATCGTCGGGTTCTGATACTATCTGCATACAATAACTCTTTCCAGTCATAAAATCTACAATAGATACACCTGCAATGAAAATATCTTTTTTAGTGGACGGGTCTTTACCTTTGTTAAAGACGATACATATAACATTATTAGCATTGGGGGTGTTATTAGAAACTAAATCAATAGCAGTCCCAGGTGATAATTTTCTGGTGACTTCTCTCTTCTTTGTCTTGTCTGGATTTTCACCCACTTGATCTACCAATACAACCGTACAATTACCACTTAACAGATTATTAATGTATTTTTCCTGGGAAACCACTGGAAATCCACATATCATTAATTTATAGATAGTGTTATTGTATTTTATTTTACCCCTGTTTGATATATTCATATTGGTTAATTCAGATAGTTTTTCCAAATCAGCACCCACACTGGACACAGTCTCGTCTACCGATTCTAATGAATATATTTCATAAAAAGATCCCACTTCCATTAAAATAAACATATCTTCTCCAAATGTTTCAGAATATTTATCATGATAATCAATATACTCTCTCAACACTTTAGCATTGGTTTCTTTTTTACTGTCTAACATTATTGTCTCTTATATATAAGAAACAGATTCTTTAAATAGATATTAAAATTTACCGCTTTGATTTCCTCTTCTTCTTTTTTGACTTGGATCTTCTTTTCTTTCTCTTTGACTTTGTTTTTCTCCCTTTCTTTTTAAATCTGGTTTTTCTACCCTTCTTTTTAAATCTGGTCTTTCTTTTACCACCACCTTTTTTATTACGATACGCATTTATCGCTTTTATAACTGCGCTAGGACCACAATCACCTCCTCGTCTATGCAATTCACCATTACCCTCTTTCACTGAATTCCCATTAACAATGACTTGAAAATGATCTAAATCGCTTGTGGTCTCGTCATGTTGTATGAACTTTATTTGTATTATTCCATCATTAGATTGAATTTCTATATGATTTATATCAGTATATGTCCATCCTGCTGCATTACAATAATGTTGTAATGCAGCATATATTATATCAATATACCAATATTGAATTATACCGTCATCCTTTTTTCTTGGTGAATCCTCTGTAAGTATAGGATTTTCATTGGATTGAATATGTGACCATACTTTTGTCTCCTTTATTCCCAACCCCTCCTGTCGTGCCATTTTCCTATATAGTTCTGGTATAGAATTTAATACACGCATGTATTCCTGTGAATCGGGTGGCGTCTTCACACCCATATCTATTATTTCGTCAAACTTACCACTCATATAGGCATATCGCAAATCTAAAATTCTTTCTGAATGATTTGTACCATTTGGCAACAGACACATTTGACCGCCACCAGGAGGAGGACCGCCACCAGGAGGAGGACCGCCACCAGGAGGAGTGGTAGCAAGTTCAAAGAATTTCGGGTCTAATACTTTACTCATATTCAGTAGAAAACTGCCCATATAATTTTCACAATCTTCTAATAAATGATGATTTCTATGAGGGGTTGTACACGTATTAACAATTTTATGCGTTGTACATGCCACAACAAATGCAGCAACATCTTTTACGGTGACAGACTCCCCTGCTGGTATAGGGAACACTGGTTTCAGCAAATTCAGACATTCCGCGAGGGTCTTACTATCCACGCTTTTGTCACATATCAACATGTCTTCCCATTTTACTTTGGTACTTAAAATAGCATTCATATCTGCTGCTATTTTTTCAGCACGTTCGACGAATTTATCTACAGTATCGTGCTGAATAGGACGGCGTAGATTCTTAATTTCCTCATAATCTTGAAATTTACCATCGGCTGCCATGCTACTTTTAGGAGGTACGTACCCATATGACAAATATGCTGATCGCAATCCAGTTGAGATGAGTCTTTTAGATGGCATAAGACTATGCCATGTATCTTCGGTCATTGTTAATTGCGCGAATACCTGTCTACATTTAAGTGTGTCTACAGATATTTTATATATAGATCCATCGGCTGTATCCTTATTAATATAATATAATGACTCCGCCTGTTTAACTTGATTTCCAACCTGTGTCATGGGAATAAACGCAATACTTTGCGCAATTGTCGCTATATTAGTCATTGCTAAAGCGATACATTCTGAAACATGATCACTTAATTTTAAATTACCTTTATCAGACATAAATAAAGGTAATTTAAGACATTCCCTAGTATTAAACAGGTGTGAAAATGTCCTTGTTTTGCCTGTGCTATTATGACCACAAACACCTAAACCTAATCCACCTCCTTGTACCCCATCCCCTGTAGCTGCTACAGCAACACTGTGATCCATTTCAGGTCCAGTTGGTGCAATATCACCTCTTAATACCTTGAACTGTATCTTGACCTTCTTCCATAAATCCTTATCTGAATTGAATATTGCGGGTAATTTTTTTTGTGCGTCCCCACAAATCCATTCTTGTACTTGTTGATTCGTCCGTAACAACTTAATAGACATATTTGAGATATCAACTTGTTGTAAAACACTACTGTCGTCAAAATAGAGTAATGGCTTAGCGTCTGTGAGTAAAGAGATATCTTTATTATCTTTTTTAAATTGTCCAATTTTGCGGTTTCTAACAGTACAAAAAGATACAACTAGCAGAGACAACCATCCATCGGTAACAAGACTTGGGGACTGTATTAAAGTATTTGTTAATTCATCTACGAAAAATTCACTTCTAGTTATTAATTCTACGCTAAACGGTTGGTCCCCTGCTTCTCCTTCGAATAACTGATATAATTCAGTTACTACCTTTTCATTGAACATATATTTTAAAGATGATATTTTGAATGTTTTTATGCCTTCATAATAAACAGTATTTTCTAATTTTCCTTGTAATAATTCTAATATTTTTACACAAAGAGCATATTGTTGTTGGTTTAGACTAGTTTGGCCTAACAGCTGTGCGTAACCCTTGTATGCATAATATAGCACTTTTTGAGTATGTGGATTAAAACGTAATAAATTATTCATTAATGGATCATTCTCAAGAAGGTTATTAATCTGTGTTAGAAGCTCTTCATCACTCTTATAATCAGTTAGTTTAATACCAATAGTATTGTAAAGTAATTTTAGAATCACTAATGTATGCTCCATACCTTGCGAATCCTCCCCCATATTGGAAAAATATGAACGTGGAACAATACCACTTATATTTATGGTTATCTGACTGACCTCGCCAGTCATATCATCCTTCACTACATTGACCAGGTCAGTATCATCTGGTTCTAATATACTGTCTCCAACACCTTCAATGTTTTTTAAACTTTGAACAACTACTTTCTGACGCGTTTTTAAATAATTTATTGTTGTCAATATCGTTGCACCCTTATCTTTAAAAATAATAAAAGCATCCCGATGCCATGCAGGCCCATCGCCCTGTATAACGAGTTGTATAACGCCTTGTAATTTATCTAACAAATCTTTACTATAGACTTCCAGTGCGGGACTACCTTCAAGGTAAAAAGCTGCTATTTCAGACACTTTCTGTATCACCTTAATGGGTATATCTTTGGAGAGGGTGTCTAACTGTATAACTATATTATCAGATATATTTATAAGCATCTTACGTTGAGTTTTCATTAGTGCATCCCCATTTTTAATAAACAATAGAATAGTCTGTACATGTGTTATTTTTTGTACAAATATCTCTGTAAGTTCATCTTCACGAGAAAGTAGTTCTTTTTTTTTATCAATTGTCATACCGCCCCCAGAATGTAGTTCTTGGTGTAGTTTATTTTTTTCGGATAGATACATTTCTAGTCTAGTTTTAAAAAATTGCTCGCAATATAACAGAATAATACCTATTGGTGGCATCGCATGAGATTTTCTTCGAATGGGACGGTTTATCTTCTCGACGTTTCCATAGAAAAACCATAATTTATATGCGTTTTTAAATATACCATAAATATACCCTGTCATTGTTGATATAACTTCATCACTAGGAGTATCGAAAAGGGTTATAAGCAATTGCGTGACTTTTTCTGAAATAGTATCCATACTAAATTTAGAATTTTTGAACATACTATCACGGCTTCGTAATCCCACATTATGCAAATTACCTCCATAATAAATCAAGCTAATAATTTCATTGGCTGCTTCCACTTTTTTTGCGGTCATTCCCCTATCTTCACCCATATTTTTTAAGTGATGATTAATTGTTAGTATCCGAGGATCAGTACCGAGGCGCTGGTCTTCTGTCAGTCTCAGATCCAATAATTCGTATAAAATTATATCTAAATATTTCTCTGCTTCTACCATATTATATACAATAGCATCGCGTGTTTCTAAAATTATTATTTTGCATATCTTTATTTCATTAGAGGGAAATGCCTCTGTTGCCGCCCCTAGTACCCCGTGGTTCCTATCAATCTGAAAGACATGTCTAAGGGAACTATCTTTCATATTGGATATACCCTTATTTTTGTTGTCTCGTACGAGTGCCAAAGAAATACCAGCAGGTACAGCTGTAAACCAATACAATGGGGTATAATCTTCTTGTAGACTCACAGCAGATCGTAAAACTAAGTCACCTATTTTACTAGGATAAGAATCTAGTAATTCATTAAAATCACCCATCTCTTTAAAGAGCTTCTGTGTGCTATCATTTTTGATGGTGCTAGACTGACTGACCTGACTTTGGCTGTGACTACCGTGACTACCGTGACTACGGAGACTACCATGACTACCATGACTACGGAGACTACCATGACTACCATGACTACCATGACTACCATGACTAGCATGACTGTCAGGCGTTCCCGTCTTTTCTGGAGACGGTGTAGTGGATGTGGGCACTGTCGCCAACGCGACAGGTGAGTCTGATGTTTGTATACCTTGCGGTGTTCCACGAGGCGGGGACGGTGTTCCACGAGACGGTGTTCCACGAGGCGGGGATGGTGTTCCACGAGACGGTGTTCCACGAGACGGTGTTCCACGAGGCGGGGATGGTGTTCCACGAGACGGTGTTCCACGGGATGGTGTTCCACGAGGCGGGGATGGTGTTCCACGGGACGGTGTTCCACGGGATGGTGACAGTGATCCAAGGGACAGGGATGGCGATTCACGGAACGGTGAAAGGGGGTTATGCAAATGGGAATACTCTGTTAAATCATCGAGATATACCTCATATTGGGAAAATTGCTCTATCAGAGGTGACATGTCATTATCAGACATGTCATCGCTGGACATTCCCTGTGACTGCGAAGATATGATTTTTTCCCTTTCTTCTTCTACTGCTTTTTCTGCTTTCTCTATTAGGGCAGCGCCTCTGTCACCGCTGTTATCGCTGTTATCGCTGTTATCGCTGTCGCCACTGTTATCGCTGTCGTCGCTGTAACTGCTGTCGTCACTACCGCCTCTGTCACCGCTATCGTCACTACCGCCTCTGTCGCCGCTATCGTCACTGTTACCGCTGTCGTCGCTACCACGGCGGCTACGTGCGCGATCCAACTTTCTCTTTAACGACGCAGCCATGTCCCGTATGGCGCCCGGTAAACGTACGCCACCCTCCATATTTTTCACCCTTTCACGTCTTCTAACAGTCCTTATAGTTTTTCTACAGCGTCTTCTAGTAGTTTTTCTACCACGCCTTCTAACAGTCCTTCTAGTTTTTCTTCTTGTGCCCCGTGTGGTTCTTCTACCGCGCCTAGTACGCCTAGTGCGCCTTATACTTTTCGCACGTCTCTTGTGCCTGGTCATATATTTATATATATATATAAAACATAAAAATATTTTACTTTAGCAACAAAGAGTTAATTTTGTTGTATTGGTGTTCGTAATTTTGGTCTCTAATTCTTGTTTGTTCCTGGCGTTTATGTTCTCTTTCTTTCTTTTGGTGTTCCAGGTATTCTTGACGTCTGGCTTCTTCTGGTGACAATTTATGACTAATATTGGATCTATCGGATTCGTATTCTTGAACACTATTAAATTCTTGTCTGGGGTCAACCGATTCTTCGGATATTAGGCAACTTCGGGTGAAAGCGTCTTTGTAATCTCTGTATTGTAGATTACCAGAATCCCCACTGAAATCTTCGATACGACCTTGACCGATTTCAACAATTTGTCCCCCATTGTTGGAATTCATAGCTTGTGGACCTTCAAATTTAATGATTTGTGAATTTCCGTATTTTTGGTTTTGTTTCTTTTTTTCTTCGGCAAAGACACTGTCGAACATGGATTTATTGAACTTACCATTGAATAATTTCCCTTTATCTTCCACTTTATTCTCTTTCATCCACCCAGAGTAACCATCATCAGTGGGTTCTTCCATTTTATTATCATTGAATATCTTATTGAATAAATTAACATCAAATTCGCTTCCTGTCAGGTTAGGATTTATCTTTCTTTCTTCATTGTCTATATAGTTCTGTGATCCCTGTCTTAATTCTTGATGACCTAAATCCTGTCGTTGGTCCTGAATCTTTTTTTTTAATACCGTGTATGCAATAGAAACCATTTGGAATATAGTCTTATCACCTCCTTTGTCTGGATGATATTTTCGGGCTTTTCTTATGTATGCTTTTTTAAGAGTCTTTTCGTCCAATGGTTCGTTTTTATTCAAACCTAATACCTTGTATGGGTCTATTCTCTTCTTGTTAGGTTTTCTTTGTGACTGTGACTGTGACTGTGACTGTGACTGTGACTGTGACTGTGACTGTGGTGGTGGTGGTAACCTAGGATAATTTGTTTGCTGTTGCTGCTGCGGATTTTGATTTATCATGGTATTAATTTGTTGTTGTTGAATTTGTATCATTTCTTGTTGCTGTGAAATGTATTGTGTAACTAGGTCTATTTGTTGTTGACTTACACCTGGATTGCTCTGTGTGTTTCCCATATTTATGTATAGAAATTATAAAAAAAGAATGTAATAAACTTGAATAAACACATTATTTATCATAGGCGCGCGACGATCAAACCTGAGAGAAAGAAGGCTAAAGCTGTCGTGTGCATGATATTAGTATTAGCTTTTTCTAACCAGTAACATAAAACAGTTCTCCAGGGATCAACACCAAGTGCAGTTTTTAATGTAGTTCTAGTGTCCTTGTAACAAAGATGTCTTATTGAAAGAGCAAGTCCAACTCTAAACAACCCTGTGATAAAGATTGCTATTATTATTTTTTTAATCATTATAATATTATCTGTCATATTTTATACATATATACCAGATTTAAAAATTATATTATATTTATTTACGGTATGTTCTACTGGCTCTTTTGAGAGCCTGTTTGAAACTAGCCTTAGGGGATTTTCTCTTCATTTCAGTATGAGTCTTCTTAACGTGCTTTACCCATGCATTTTGAGTTTTAGCCTTCTTTGGAGATTTGCGGGGAGATTTTCTTTTAACCATTATTTTTTATAATATATAAAAAAGAAAAAAAAACGAGGAAAAAAACAAATAAATTGAATAATAATAAACCATTCAAAATATATGAATTACTGGGATTTATTGTCCGATGATATCCGTTTTAAAATAGTTCTAGATTTACTTTGGGATGAATCTAGAGAATTATATCATGAATCCCTTAAAAAAGACCGAGAAGAACTTTATTTAACTTTGGACAAGGTATTTCATCAATCTAAGGACAAAGAAAAACTTGAACGATACTATGGTTTATTCATAAAAAATGGGATTAATTCTAAAGATAAACTTAAATCTAAAACAAGAGACGATCTAGATAATATGGGGGTTAAGTGGGGTTCTATAATTAAAATTACGTATGCCATTTGATTAGATAAATTCAATAGCATCTGCTGTTCGGTTTTGCGGTTCAACGTATTTCACCTTAAAGAAGTCAAAGATGTCTTTCTCGTCCTTAAAAGTATGCTTTACTTTTTTACCAGATTTTGTAAGGTTGTGTTCATTTAGCCGATATCCTTTCTCAGATGCCATTTTTCTGAACTTGATGTTGAACTCACCACTACCAGTGAAGTAGAATACAGCAAACGGGAACTCCTCAATAGGACAGAACATGATGTCAATTCGCCGATAAGGGTTGGAACTGTTAATACGACCGATTCCATTATATTTGGTGTTTCCGTATGCTAGATCATCTGTGAGATATTTCTTTTTTTTGAGTGCAACGATAAGTTGGTTAAAGATTTTCCGGTCATTTCCTGGAATCTTAATTAGGAAGTCAATGTCACCAGAATCTTTAGCGAGGCGCCTGTAAGAACCGGTCACCAGACCTTTGGCTTTTTCATTAGATACTTCTGCCAGAGTATCCATCATAATCTGTTCGTGTTTCATTCCCTCACGGCGAGGAATTCTTTTCTGTAGGTCGTTGAAGTATTTCAAACCCATCTTTTGCTTATCATTAAGAAGATCAACCTTATTCTTAAGCTGTTCAATAGTAGTCACCCCAGCGTCTACAATTTCCTTTGCTTTCACCGGTCCTACCCCCTGAATTTTCGTGAAGAGTTCCAGAGGATTTTCTGTATTTTTAAATAATTCGTAGTATTTACATGTACCCGTTCCCAGAATATCAAGAATTTTCTCGCAGATACTCTGTCCGATACCATCAAGAGCGAGAAGCTGTTGCTTATCATAGGTTTCAATGTTTCCTGCATTTTGGATACTTGAAATTGCTTTTGTATAGTTCTTACATTTAAAAGCACCTCCCTTCTGGGTCTTTTCGTAATTAGCGATTTTACCGAGAATCTCGATTACATTCTTTGTCTTATCTTCTTTCTTACCCGGGATACTTTCACCTAG
>Ga0307986_10002821_pt1 | contig 12320 bp, 4 predicted proteins | sample EllFjometageno82_FD_203170 | JGI IMG/M metagenome (GOLD analysis project Ga0307986, IMG submission 203170) | Marine microbial communities from Ellis Fjord, Antarctic Ocean - #82 | ecosystem: Environmental > Aquatic > Marine > Unclassified | place: Southern Ocean | collected 2014-10-09
TTTTACTAGTAATTTAGCTAATAAATTAATACTACTACAATATATCTCTGATGGCAATGCTTACGATTTAGATGCTAGAATACCTAAGATGGCAGAAGAAGCTCTCTACGCTCATATAATACATGCTATACTAGCTACATCCGCTAATACACAAGAATACATAGTTCAAAGATTTAAAAGAGAAAGAACCGCTAAACTAAGAAATGCTAAAATTAGATTATCTAATATTAAGATTAGTGAAATAACTCAAGTCATGAGAGGTAAATCTAAATGGCTTAAATTTTAATTAAATGGCAGAAATAAAAAACAGTTTTCTAAGATCCAAGATGAATAAAGACTTGGACGATAGATTAGTACCTAACGGTGAATATCGTGATGCGCAGAATATTTCTGTAGGAAAATCAGAGGATGATGATATAGGTGCTTTAGAAACTGTGTTAGGTAATACTGAAAAATTATTCACTATTACTCCAGCTCTACCAGATGATATACAAATAATTGGTTATACTACTGATGAATATAAAGACATTATTTATGTATTTGCTACAAGTTATATAGATTCTGACCCTATAACAGTTCCAACATTAGCTCCTTCCACCGCTAGATGTATTATATATTCTTGGTCACCTTTAACTCCTAATACAGCTAAGGTAATAGCTGATGGAATTTTCTTAAACTTCTCCACAACAAACCCTATTCAAGCTAGTCTAATAGAAGATCTATTATTTTTTACAGACAATAGAAACCAACCTAGAAAAGTAAACATCGGGATAAATACACCTGCTGGATACTATACTAGTGAAGTGCAAATATCTGTTGCGAAGTACAATCCTTGGAAAGCAATTTCTTTAATTAAAAAAACTATAGGTATAGTAAAAGCTTCCCCAGCTCCCACTACAACAACGTTTGTGGTTGACGAAAACTCGGCTATTTTAACTGGAATGTCAATAGTAAGTACAACAAGTACTGGTACTCAAGTTATACTTCCAACTCAATATGTTACTGTTCTAAGCACTGTAACAGCTGCGAGTCTTACTACGATCACAACATCTAAAGCAATTGTAGCTCCTAGTACTGGTGATATTATTACTTTTTTAATATCAACAATGACTAATAAGTCTGATGTTGTTTCTTGGCCAGGGGATCCAGATTACTTAGAAGATAGATATGTACGATTTAGTTATAGATATAGGTTTGATGATGGAGAATACTCTATTATGGCACCATATACTCAAATAGCATATGTACCTAAGCAAAAAGGTTACTTTAAAAATGGAGATGAAAGCGAAGCTTATAGAAGCACCGTAGTTAAGTGGATGGAAAACAATATTAACAATATTGAATTACTAATTGACTTACCTGATGATAAAAGTAGATTAGAAAGTGATTATAAAATTAAATCATTAGATATTTTATATAAAGAATCAGATGGATTAGCTGTTAAGGTATTAGAAACAATTCCAATTGATACTATAAATAATAATGCTGTAAACAATATATATACTTACGAATACCAATCTAGGAAGCCTTATAAGACTCTACCTCAAGTACAAACTACAAGAGTTTATGATAAAGTTCCTGTAAGATCTTTAGCTCAGGAAACTGCTGGTAATAGAATAATATATGGTAACTTTAGAAACGCTTACTCTCCTCCAGATTTTATAAATTATAATTTACAATTAGGAAGTAAAGGTGGTAAAGATACCACTAGCTGGATTGAATACCCTAATCACTCACTGAAACAAAATAGAAACTATCAAGTTGGGTTTATTTTATGTGATAAATATGGTAGACAATCTCCTGTTATTTTATCCCCTGTTAGTGCTCAAGACGCGTGGAGATCAGGTGAATTAGGTTCTACAGCTTATGTACCATATAACGCAACTATATCTGATATTTTAGCTTGGTTCGGAGATACATTACAAATTTCTGTGACAAATATAATTACATCTGGATCTAGTGGAAAACCTAACTTCTCAAGCGGAGAACCCGGTTTGTATGCTAATGCAACTGGTGATGGTCAAGGGTGGGCTTTAAATAATTTAACAGAAACAACTATAATAAATAATGTATATACGTTTAGATCAACAGTAGCCTCGGTAAACCTACCAGTTGTTGGAGAGTTTCTAAGAGGACAATATACTGATTTTGTTGAAATAATAACTGTAACTCCTTCAGCTTTTAATAATTATGATGTTACAACTGGTTTTAATGGAGTAGCTGATGTATTGGCGGTTGTCAACGATGTTTATAAAAATAATTATGCTAACGACCCTGATATTAAGTTTGCTTATACAATAAATGAAACGGGATGGTATTCGTATAAAGTTGTTGTTAAACAAACCGAACAAGATTATTACAATGTTTATTTACCTGGTATTCTTGATGGATATCCAAATCAAATTACAGCTGAACTACCTGGACCTCCAGTAGTAGCTGTACCTGCGCCTTTTCCAATAAATGAAATAGGTAAAACAGCTAACATAGTTTTAATTAATGACAATATAAATAAAGTTCCTAGAGATCTAACTGAAGTTGGTCCAGATCAAAAACAGTTTAGAAGTTCAGTACAGTTATTTGGTAGAGTGGAAAATAGTTATGATGCCGCTGGTGTTCCAACAACAGAAAACAAACAATATTTCCCTGGAAATAATACAGATACAGCAATCAGCATTGCTACAGCAGATGATTCAAATATGGATTATCCAACTCTAGGTGTTGAAGGTAAACTAAATCTTTATCAAATAGATAGTAATCCCTTAATAGCTAGATTATCAACTAACGCGGCGATAGGTATTACTACAGCAAACATGTTACCTTATCTTGCTATTTACGAAACAGAACCTGTTGAATCATTATTAGATATATTCTGGGAAACTGATACTGTTGGTTTAATAGCAGATTTAAATGCAGACGTACTAACTGGTTATGAAGGTCCGGTATCTTTTTCAACCCCAAACATTGAGTTACTTGAAAGTGATGCTGTGGGAGATTCTATAACAGATTGGTTTTTCCCTGTTTCAAGTGAAGGAACTATATTTAACGCTACATATCCTACCTTAGGAAGCATGAGTGTTTCTTCTCCTTCGGGAAATAATAACTTTACATTAGAACAAAATACAGTTGATAAAAGTTATAGAATAAATACAACTTCTTTATTCATGTATAATAATGTGAGCTCTACACAGGATGTGTTTAGTTTTGAAATAACTATTACTGTAGATTCTCTATCAGCTGTTGCACCAGGTGAAATTAACACTATTCCTCTTAGTGTAAGTTTAACTAATGTTATACCCGCTTTTAATAATAATCCTTTACCAGATGTTCAATGCACTGTCGATGAGGTTATTCTACCTGGTCAGGATACAGCTGCTACAAACGGTACTAATGCTTCAAATATACTTACGAACAAGATAGAACAACTGAGATGGTCTATAGTTTCTGGTAATCCTACAGGTATTAATAGTTTACCAGCTTTTGTTATCGCTCCAACAACTGGACAATTAACGCAAACTGCTAATAACAGTCCAAATGGACAACACCAATTAACTTTAAAAATTGAAGATGCTATTTACAATGATGTTCCTGGTGTTGGAAGTTTAAACTCTACACAAACACAAAATATATTAGTTGGGCCAGAGCCTGCTAATGCAGAGATAAAATCAGGTTGCACAACCACTGTTGATTCAACAGGGCCTAGTAGTACGGCTTTAATAACAAATGGAGTTGTTCAGAATACAACAGCAACTGGGGTTTGGTACATTGCGGCTGCAGTTGTGGCTGATGCAGATCTACCTGTCACGCCATCAACACCTGTAGGTGTAACAACACAAACTAAATTTAGATTAGGTAGTGGAGCTCTAACACAAGGTCAAATAGTATTTTCTTTAAATGGTCATTTACGATGGGCTGCTTCTCCTCCACCTTCTGGTTTACAAGGAGAAACAACTTGGAAAATATGGTATAGAACTGATAATACAGCTTCTTGGGCTCACATATCTGATATAAACAATAACACACTGGGAGCTTCTGGATTATACATGGAAGTTGATACAGCTAGTTCAGGTACTTTTGGTAGTTTTTACACTCAAGCTATTTTTGCTTTTGATCAAGCTGGAGAATATGCTATTGCTGCTGTTAATGCTCAAAGTACAACTAGTAATAGTCAGGCTCAAGCATTTACTTGCTGGGTTGATTCTAACGATTTAAACTATAGTACGTGCGTTATTGAAAACGGTGTTAATGTTACAAGTGGAACTGCAAAGAATTATGAGTATAGAATTAGTACAACTGGTTCTGGTTCTTATAATTGTTTACTAGGATTTGATACAGTTTGGTCAAATGTTCCTTTTGGTCAATATGTTCCTCAATTCTTTACAACAACACAATTACAAATTCCTTATACATTTGCTGATGCAGGTGCTGGATTAAGTAATTACCGTGCTTTTAAAACAGCAGGTACCTCTCCTTATAATGACTCAAGTAATGATAACTACGCATTCTCAACTAGATTTACAGTTGCAGATGCAAAAGTTTATATACCAAGCCCTTGGGCACAGTGTTACACACAGAATTGTGGTAATACTTCGGTTGCAACAACTACTTGCACTCCTTTGCAAATGAAGTACCCGTATTAGTAATAATACTCAAAAATAAGTGATAAATAACTATGGCAGCTACACTACAAGTAAATTATTTTAATACATTCTGGTTGAAGAAAATCAAGAGTATTACTGATGTTGAGACAGTGACTGGCATAATAGCTACTAATACTGCTGTAAATACAACTCAAATAGATATTACTGATACTACTAGCAAAGCCAAAATAGGTACAGGTCAGGTAGTTACAAATGTAACTAATGCAGGTTCTTTTGCGTCTGGTGTTGTTACCGTTGTTAGTAGAAGTAATTTAGCTGTAACAGTTAGTACTCCAGCTTTATCTACTACTACTAGTGCTAATTCAGCATCTGCAGCAACAACCTTGACTCTAACTACTCCAAACGCTAGTGTAATAATTGGTATGGAAGTTAGTGGTACTGGAGTTTCAGCTGGAACTTATATAATAGCAGCACCGACTCCTGGTTCTATATTTACATTAAATCAAGCGGCTACCATTGCTTTAGATGAGGCTTTAACTTATGTATCAAGTATAAATATTATAGCAGCTGATGATTTAACTTTTACTGGTATAGCTATAGATAGTAGCATACCTAATGATTTTACTGGAGTTGATGCAACAGATTGGTATATTGAAGAAGCAAGAATAAGAGGAGGTTACAATAATACATCGGTTGACTTAGGTGTTAAAGCTTATTTAGTTGAAGATACTTTTAAACAACAACATAGAATAAGCTCTATGATATACTCAGGTATATTCAATTCTAGAACAGGTGTTAACGATACTAATCAATTTTCAGTAGGCCAGGATATTACTAGATCTGCTGATCCTGCAAACGGTTCAATACAAAGATTATATGCTGAAGATACAAACTTAATTATATTCCAAGAGGACAAAGTTAGTAGAGCATTAATAGATAAAGACGCTATATATTCAGCTGAAGGAACTGCTTTAACCACATCAGGAGCTCAAATTATAGGACAAATTGTCGCTTATGCTGGTGAGTATGGTATAGCAACAGATCCTTTTAGCTTTGCTGTATATGGATATAGAAAATACTTTACTGATAGAAAAAGAGGATGTGTTCTTAGGCTTTCAGCTGATGGAATCACAGAGATTTCATCTTATGGTATGCATGATCACTTTAGAGATAGTTTAGCAAGTACAAGTATATCTAAAATAGTTGGTGGATGGGATATGCATACTAAAAATTATACTCTTTCAATACAGGAAACAGGGGGTACAAAAAATATTCAACAATATGGCTTAACCGATTCACCTGAACCCGGTAATGGTGTAACAATTGAAATAGGTTCCGCTAATACAGATATAAAAGCAGGTATGTATATATTTAGTTATACCGCTCCAGGAACTAGTCGTGGGAAATTTTATGGTAGAGTAACATCAGTTACATCATCTACTTTATTTGTTTGTGATTTACTTGTTCTTATTCCAGCAAACACTAATTTATACTTCCAAGCTCTTCCTTATAGTACAGTAACATTTGATGAAGATGTATTAGGATGGACTAGTTTTTCTACATACAATCCAACTTATTCTTTAAGTTTAAATAATGTTTTTTATACTTTTGGTTATGGAAAGCTTTACCAACAATACTTAGGTAATTATGGGGAATTTTATGGGCTTACTGATGATTCTAATGTAACTATTGTTTTAAACTCACAACCATCAGTTGTTAAGAATTTTAAAACTATAAACTACGAAGGAGCTATAGGATGGGAGCTAGAATCAATGGTAGCAAGCTCTAGTGATCAAACTCTTCCTATAACTAAATATGTATTCCAAAGTAATTTAGCTAACTTAGAGAATCAGATTTGGTCTAATACATTTAAAAGAAAAGAAAATAAATATTTTGCAAACTTAATAAACAATTCTCCTGTAACTAATGGAGAGATTCTTTGGGGAGCAGATATGTCAGGAATAAAAGGATTTTGGTCTACTGTTAAAATGAAAGTTTCAAACGTAACGTATCCAACAACTAAAAAAGAATTATTTTCAGTGTCATCGAACACTGTAGAATCATCATACTAAATAAAATGAAAAATAAAAATTTAAAACATATATTATGGCAGAACCACTAAGTGCTTTAGCAGTAGCTGGAATAGGCGCTGGTATACAATTAATAGGTAGTCTTTTTGGTGGAGGAAAAAGAAGAAGAGCTGAAAGAGCAGCTAGACAAGAAAAAGCTAGATTAGAAGGTAAATTAAGTCAATTAGAAAAAAGTAGGCAAGCTATTGTAAATCCTTATGCTGGAGTAAAAGATATTTCAAGCATGGCTAAGAATTTAAGTGGTATGGTTTCTAACCCTTTAGCAAATTTAGGTGTAGCAACTAGTGCTGCGGATATTCAAATAGAACAGGCTGATATTGCTCTAGCAAACACCTTAGATACATTAAGATCTACAGGAGCAGGTGCTGGTGGAGCTACTGCCTTAGCGCAGGCTGCATTGCAAAGCAAAAAAGGGGTTGCTTCAAGTATAGAACAACAAGAGGTTGCAAATGAAAAGCTTAAAGCCGAGGGTCAAATGAAACTTGAACAAATTCAAATGAGTGAAGCAGGAAGAGTACAAAATATTGAAATGAGTGAAGCTGCAAGAATGCAACAAGCTGATGTTTCAGGTAAACAATTTGTGTTTAATGCAAAAGATAAAAGAGAAACAGAACAATTAAATAGAGTATCTGCTCAAATAACAGGTGCACAACAACAACAAGTTGCCGCTCAACAAGCTCAAGCCTCTAGTCAAGCTGGCTTAATGAGTGGTTTAGGTAATATAGCAGGTTCTTATATAGGAACTCTGCCAGGATAATAAAAATATAAATATGTCATACGAAAACCCAATAACAGTAGTTGATACAGAAAGCGCTAAAATTAGAGCTGCAGGAATGGCTAGCTTTGGTCAAAGTGTTGGTAGTGCTGTAACAGCTTTAGGAGAAAGACAAAGAGCTGAAGCTAAACAAAGATTAAAAGAAAACAAAGAGTTATTAAATAATAAGACAAAAATTAACGATGTTTATCAGCAAAACATATGGCAAGCTCAAGATGCTTTTAAAACAGAAGCTGGTTTTGACATAAGCCCACAAGTAAGTGCGCAATTTAATACATGGGCAGATGAAGGTGCGGATTTAAAAGCTAGGCGAGATGCTTCTGATGATCCAATACTAAGAAGAGAGTTACAAGGCCAAATAAATGTTTATGACAAGTTTTTTTTAGGTGGTGGAATGACTAGTCAATTTGAAAGTTTTACCTCTATGCAATCAACGGTAATGGATAAAGCAGGTCCTGGTAAAGGTGGAACTGTTGGTAATTTATCTTTATCTTCTATAGATAATCAAACTCTTAATGATTTTACTTCAACATCTTCAAATGGAGGAAAGGGACTAACTGTTTCTGGAAATTCTACTACACGAGATGAAAATGGTAATTGGAGTCCTTTAAGCTTAAGTGCTAATTTTACTGGAGGAGGAAGCTATAACATGAGTACTATTGGTAATGGTGATTTAGTTACAATACCAGACATGCAAGATGGCGCTCAAGTTGCTTTAGAAAAAGGTGGGTTTGTGGGTAAAGGAAATAAAATAGATCCAACTAGTAGAGAATTTTTAGATAATTATGCTAAAATGGACGGGGAAACGCCCGTTATGACTACAAGAGTTGTTGCTGGTAAAACAATAGAATATGTAATGATTGATGAAGCAAAATTTTTAAACACACTAAGTGGAACTTACGATGCTACTATAGCTAGTTACAGTAGAGGAAGTATTCAAGAGGGTGATAGTTCTACAGGGTTAAGACAAATGCAGGCTTATATTGATGATGTTTTAGATGATATGCCAGAAAGTGATTGGGCAAGGTTTTCTGAATTAACTGGAATACCTTTACTTAAAGATGGTGGAGGCCCAGGATTTACTTTAACGGCTGGAAGTCACGAAATAGAAGGAGGAGATGGTACAGTACTTGATAAAAATTCTTATGATAATTTAAAAAAAGCTTTAGGTATCCAAAAATACTTAGAAGTAGATAAAAAAGTTCAAGGTATTGAAGTAAAAGGCCCTACTGAACCTACACAGACTCAGATAAAAGCTCAACAAAAACTATTAGACCAACAAGGTTTAGATAATGATGCTAACTCGCTTATACTTGAAGCAATACAAAATGAAGAAGGAGCTGGAACAGGATTATATAATATATTAATGGATCCTTCAAGAGCTAGTGATGTAAACTTCAGTGAAAGAGATTCAGAAAAATTAAAAAACACAATGGTACCTGCAAAAGAAATAAACTCTTTTCTTTCTAATTTAGATATAGATTCAAACGAATTAGATGCAGAGCGAGCAAGTCAGATAACAGGTATTCAATTTACAAATCAAAAACAATATGAGAATTGGGTTTCAGGAAAAAGCGAAGGATCTGAAATTGGAAGCTTAAGCTCATGGGAAAAAGAAAATGTAGGAAATAACGTTGCTTTTTTCTCTATAGATCAAAAGTATAGACCAGGTGAACCTTTAAATCAAGATCAAGCTTATAAATTATTACTAGAAGATATACCTAAGTATATTAACGAAGGAAGAACACCTTCAAATTTACAAACAAGAACTGAAAATGTAAGAAAAAGTCCTGCTTATAATATCCCTGTAATTAAAAAACAAATAAAGTCTTTAGGAACAAGAGCTGAGTTCATCAAAAAAAACATGGACCCTGATAATTCTAAAATTGATTTTAATACAGCAACAGAGCCTGAAAAAAATGCAGAATTACAAAGATTACGAGAACAATGGAGTCAAGATAATGAAAAACTTTTGAAAAAGCTAGAAAAGTACGAATCAAGAAAAAAATAATATTTAATGGATACAATTTATATAATTGACGGGGTTGAAATTGATTTTTCAAAACTGTTGCCAGAACAACAAAAAACTTTTTTCACTGATTTTCCTGATGCTGTTAAAAAAAGTGAAATAGCAAAGAAAGAATCTGTAGATCAGGGTGTGGCTGCAGAAAGCGAAACAACATCCGATACGGAATCCAGCTTGGAAGAATCTTCTTTGGATTTATCTTTAGATTATAGCGATCAAAGTCTTAAAACTATAAACAAAAATAAAGAAGCTATAAAAAGAGATTTTGAAGTAGAAGAGTTTGAAAAACTTGATTTAGATATTGAAGAAGTTGATGAATATAAAACAGCTTTTCAAGATATTAAAGATAGAGAAGCATTTTTAAGAGGAACTTATTTAAAAGAAATAGATGGGGTTAATAATCCTAACGATCCTGAAACCGTTCAAAACAGATGGGCTGAAGGATTCAAAAAAAAATATGGAAAAGAACCTAGTGCTTTAGATAGAATGAATTTTCTTGATGATGGAGTTTATCAAGGATCAAACCCTAATTTTAAACAGCCATATTTTAACGAAACGTATCTTGCTACTGATGACGAAAAATTAAAATATCCAGAATATTTTGATGAAAATGGCTATTTAAAATCTAAAGATGAAATAAAGATTGTGGAGGCAAATCTTGAAACTAAGCAACAAGATTTGATAGATAATCCTCTGTATGAGGATACTGTAACTGTGAGTAGAAAATATGACTCAATGGTTAAAAGCAAACTTGATGCTGAAAGTAGGCAAATAGGGGCAACTCAATTTATTTTAGAAAAAAACTTTGAAGCAGCTAATGAATCTTCTATTAAATTATTTGGAAGACCATTAGATAGTTTGAATACTTATCAGTTTAAAGATCAACAACAAGTTGATTTAGCTAATGATTTATTTGAGCAAGTTGGTGCTGATTATAAAAACTTTCAACTATTAAATAAAGAAAAAGTAGAGTTGAACACTTTTTATGGTAATATTGAAAATAAAAACGCACAAGCTCAGTATGGAAAAGATTTAGAAGGAGTTGTTGATGAACTAAGGAAAGGTTTTAGCAGTGGAAGATTAAATACAGCTATAATTTCATATGACATAGGAAGACCTTTTAATGCTAATGATGAAAATGATTTAAAACAAATTGTTGGTAATATAGTAAAAGAAACTAGATTTCAAAAAAACTTATTAAGTAGTGAAGAGTTTTCTAAATTTACTCAAGCGGCTAATGCAGATGAATTTATGAGCACTGAACAAATGAATTTATTGCTTAGTACTAAAGCTGGTCCTGAGATAATGGCTTCCTTAGTTGGTAATAGTTTATCTCAAATGTTGACAACAGGAAGATATATTATTCCAAGCGCTGTTGCTGCTTTTGCTGTGAAAGGAGGAGTGTTTGGTACGGCAGCTGTTCCAGGTCCTGGAACATTAGTTGGTGCGGCTGTTGGTGCTATGGAAGGTTTAAATATTGGTATGGCCTTAACAAATGGTGCTGTTGAATACGGAAATTCTATATTTGAATCAATGAGAAAAGCTGGATATGATATGGAAGATCCAGAGCAAGTTGCAAAAGCAATGAATGACAAAGCTGTTTGGGCAGAAGGTAGAAAAATTGGTATAGCAAGAGCAATTCCTATAATGTTAGTAGATTATTTAGGTGGAAAATTAGCAGGGAAATTTGTAGATCCTCTAGCTGGTGCTGGACGTAGGATTGCAGCAATGGCTGCAGAATCTACTATATTACAACCAGGTGTAGAAGCACTAGGTGAAGCAGCTGCTCAAGGCTCTGCTTACATAGTAGCTGGCCAAGAAATTAATCTTAGTGAAATAACAATGGAAGCGCTTGGGGGAATTGGCTCTAAAGCTCCTCAGCTATTTAGTAGTGTATTGTATCAAAGTTCTAATGATTATAAAAAAGATTTAGCAACAAAATTAGGAGATAATCTTAATTTTGTGATGGAGCAGAATAGTCCTGATAGAATTAATACTTGGGCTGATAACATGCTTAAACAGAAGCTTATAGACGAAGAAACTCATGCAAAAATAATGGATAATGCAAAGGTTTCAGCTGATGTTAATAATATATTTGACAATAGCAAAGGGGAAATGAGTATAACAGAACGCGCTATAGATAAAATAAAAAATAGAACTCAAAATCAAAAAGTTAAAAATAGGTTAGCAGACATAATAAGCGAAAGAGGTTATTTAGAAAAAACGTTAAAAGAAGTTAAAAGAAAAAATCCAGACTCTAGTGATATTGGAAAATACAAAGACGCTTTAAATCAAATTAGTAAAGAATTAAACTCTATTGAAAAAACTGGGAATATTGACACACAAGATAGTTTTAAAACAAGAAACGATTTAGACACTCTAGCTATCAGGCAGTTTGAAATAGGAAAAAGAATACTAGGAAAAGATGGTACAAATTTAACTCTTCAAGAAATAGAAGGAGTAAAAAGTCTTTCGTTAAAGGAATTGAAAAAGAAATATAATATTACCACTAAAGAAGCAAAACAATTAAAATCAGGTTCTGCAGCGGTTAACTCTAATGGTAAAATGCTTTTAAACAAAGACGCTTTAAGAGATGGATATTTAGACGCCATGGTTACAGGAGATGCTTCAGCTTATACTGTTTTTTCTCATGAAATATTACACACTGTTTTATCTAATAAATTTTCAAAAAAAGAAATTACAAATATATCTGCAAATTTAGAGGCTTATGTAGATAGTGAGGTTGCTTCAGGAAAAGGAATTATTAGTGGAAGAGTTAAAAAAAGAATTGACCAAAGAATGTCTAAATACAGGAATAATGACCAGTATAC
>Ga0307986_10002825_pt1 | contig 12289 bp, 11 predicted proteins | sample EllFjometageno82_FD_203170 | JGI IMG/M metagenome (GOLD analysis project Ga0307986, IMG submission 203170) | Marine microbial communities from Ellis Fjord, Antarctic Ocean - #82 | ecosystem: Environmental > Aquatic > Marine > Unclassified | place: Southern Ocean | collected 2014-10-09
GTGCAACCGAAAAACTCAGTGGAAGCCATCCACCAACTATTCCGAGGCTTATTACAAAGCCACCGAAAACTTTCATCATAGTATGACCAGCCATCATGTTAGCAAATAAACGAACAGAAAGACTTACTGGTCTACTTAAATAAGAAATAATCTCTATGACAACGATTAATGGCAGAAGAACTGCCGGTACTCCACTTGGTACAAATAATTTTAAATAACCAAAACCATGTTTCATAAAACCAATTATTGTTACTGCAATAAAAATAAACGAAGCTAAAACAAAAGTAACAATAATGTGACTAGTTACTGTAAATGCGTAAGGGATCATTCCAAACATATTGCAGAACAATACAAACATAAATAAAGAAAAGATAAATGCAAAATATGGTTTTGCTTTAGAACCAGCCGTATCACTAATCATTTTTGAAACAAAGCTGTAACTTAGCTCTGCTAGAAGTTGAACCTTGCTAGGTAGTAATGAATTTTTTTTTGACCCAAGATTAAAAATTAATAGAATCGCTAAAGAGCTAATGACCATAAATAAACTTGCATTTGTAAATGATAAATCCATCACTCCTAATTTTATTTCTGGTCCAATTCTATAAACTTCGAATTGGTGCATTGGATTTGTTGCCATAATTTTTTAAGTCTATTTTTGCATATTTTTTGCAGATCTAAATACATTTATAATACCAGCAGTCACACCTACAAAAAAAAATATTAATATTAACCAAGGCTTAGTACCAAAGGTCTTGTCTAAAATAAACCCTATAATTGTCCCAACTACCACAGCAGACACTAATTCTGTGCTTAATTTAAAGGCAGTTCCAATAGATGAGGGTGGATGCTTGTCTTTATAAAGATTTTTTCGAGAAATTTTGGATTTTGCAATCTCTAAGCGAGTTTTAAACAGATCTTTTGGCATTTAATTTATTATGCCACCATACTCTCAGCTTTTTGTAAATCAACAGCTACTAATTGGCTAATACCTTTTTCTGGCATAGTTACTCCATATAATCTGTTCATTTTAGACATCGTTAAAGCGTGGTGAGTTACAATAATAAACTTAGTATTGGTTATTTTAGTAAGGTCCTCTAGCAGACCACAAAATCTGGTTACATTAGCATCGTCTAGTGGAGCATCAACCTCATCTAAAACACAGATTGGAGATGGGTTGGTCAAGAATACAGCAAAGATGAGAGATAAAGCGGTTAGAGCTTGCTCTCCTCCAGATAATAAAGTTATCGATTGCAATCTTTTACCAGGAGGACTTACTAACATTTCTAGTCCAGCCTCAAGTGGATCATCAGAATCAACCAATTCCAACTTAGCACTCCCACCATTAAATAGTTTTGTATAAACTTCATTAAATTTTCTATTAACTTTTTCAAAAGCATCTAAAAGTTTCTCTCTACCTTTTTGGTTCAGTTCGTTAATACTTTCTTTTAACTTAAGAATTGCAGAGACGAGATCTCTTCTATCCTGCTCCATTTTTTTTATTTCTACTTCATATTTATTAGTTTCTTCATCAGCCCTTAAATTAACTGAACCAAGTTTTTCTCTTTTTCTTTTTTTTTCATCTAAAGCATCTTCTTGTGCAGTGGAATCAGGTAATTCCGTAACACCATATAAATTGGAGTTCTCAAGAATATTGTTTTCTTCAAGATTTAGTTCAGAATTCACTCTATCCAGCATGTCCTCTTTACGTTTTCTAAGACCCTCAATTGTTGCACCAGAGCTTGCCTTTCTTTCTCTGATTTGAATAGATTTTTCTTGCACTTCGTTAAGCTGAAGTCTTGAAGAGTTGATCTTTTTATCCGTTTCTTCAATGATCTTTTCATTCTCGATTTTTTCATTTTCAGAAATTCTTAAACCCTCAGTAGCCTGTCCTTTTTTCTCTGCCTGAGCCTTAGGATGTTGATCACGCACATTCAATTGTGATAATAATTTATTTTTTCGTTCGGTTAATTCTTTCATCATTTTTTGAGAGTTTGAAAGTAAATTTTTCCAACTTTCAACTTCAGTTTCAATAGCCTTGATCCTCTCATTTCTTTTGATAGATTCTTTTTTAATTGATTGGTTTTTACTAAAGCTATCAGCGTACTTTTCCTGAAGTAATTTTATATTTTCATTTTTTTCATTGATGCCGGCTAGTTTATTTTTACTTTCATCATTAGCTAAATTATTTAAGAAGTTATTTAATTCAATTTTAGTTCTATCAAGCAACGTAAAAGCCTGATTAGTTTCATTATTGTTTATTAGTTCTTTAATTTTTTCGATTGTATTAATAACCTCTTTGATTGGGTCGATACTGATGTTTATATTGCCAGTTGCAAAAATATCAATAATTCCATCTACAGCTTTTTGCTCTTCTTTAAGTTGGTTTTTTGCATTTTCAAGATCTTCGTTTGATAATTTTTCAGTTTCAAAATATTTAGAGTCTATTTCTATTAATTCATTTTTTTCTTCTTTTAATCTTTTTTCATTCGAGTTTGCATCAATTACAATACCTTTTTCCCTATCAATATCCTCTTCAATAGTTTTTAGTGATTTTTTAAAATTTTCGATCTCTTCTTGGGTTCTTATATTTTCTTCGTCTAGGCTTTGTAACTCTAAATTTAATCTTTGAATCCTTGATAGATTTTCAATATTTTTTTCTCTTAACGGGGAAACTTTATCCGTTTCATTTTTGATTAAGCTTTCAAATTGAGTAATTTGTTGATTAAAAATATTTACTTCTCCTCCTGCCTCATTATTGATTTCATTTTCTATTCTAATTTCATTATCAATATTTAATAATTTTAAATAATACAAACCAGCTTCAATCTTTTTAATTTCTCTAGATATGAGTTTATATTTTGTAGCTTCTTCAGCTTGCTTTTGAAGGTTGGCCAGCTGCTTTTCTTGCTGTCTTCTTAATTCATCTGCTCTTTTTAAGTTAGCTTCGGCAGCATTTAATCTTAGTTCAGCTTCATGCCTTCTCACATGTAATCCCGAAATGTTAGCTGCCTCTTCCAATATTGCTCGTCTGTCAGTCGGCTTTGCGGTTACTAAGGCACCAATACGGCCTTGGCTTATCATTGATGGTGAGTGAGCACCGGTAGACAAATCTGCAAAAAACATTTGAGCATCTCTAGCTCTGACCTCTTTATCATTTATATAAAATTTTGAACCTTTGTCTTTTTCAATTTTTCTTCTAATTTCGATTTGATCCAAACCCTTGTATTGCATGGGTCCTTCGTGATTTGGATTATCTATAACAATTGAAACTTCTGCTATATTTTTTGAAGCTTTATTTGATGTTCCGTTAAAAATAACATCTTCCATCCCAGAGCCCCTCATACTTTTTGCTGAGGTTTCTCCCATAGCCCACCTTAAAGATTCTACAATATTAGATTTTCCACAACCATTAGGACCTACTATTCCTGTTAATCCATCTTCGATTAAAAAATTTGTTTTCTCAGCGAATGATTTAAATCCATTTAATTGGATTTTTTTAAACTCCATGGACTAACTTATATCAGTTTTTCCAGATATTTTTTTAAATTCTTATAATTTAGGGCTTTATCAAACTTTTTATCGTTAATTATTATCGTAGGAGTAGCATTCACCTTATACTTTTTTGATCCTTCGATTCGGTCATTTAAAACATAGTCTTCAACACTTTTATCATTCAAGCATTTTTCAAAATTAACATTTACACCTTCATCTTTTAAAAATTTCTTTAAATATTTTGTAGCTTCCTCGGGTGTTTTTCCTCTTGCCCATTTTTTTTGCCCTGAATATAAAATATGCATTATATCTGATTTACCATCGTTGTTGCATTGTCCAATTTTGGAAGCATTAAATGCTGCAATATCTAGAGGAAAGTGTCTAAATTCAATTCTCACTAAACCATTATCAATAAAGTCTGATTTCAATGCAGGATAAACATTTTTATGAAAGTCTGCACAGTGACCGCATGTTAATGACTCGTAGACAATTATTGTGATCTTTGCAATCTCCTCACCTTCAGAAATTCTTTTGATAGACTGACTTTCTTCTGCGGTTAGGTTGGTAGTAAAGCCAGCAAGTATAATAAATAATATCGAAACTATTTTTTTCATCTTTGTTTAAATAATTTAGTTAATTTTAATAATGATTTTTTAATTTTATCGTTTTTAATATCATTAATTCTATCTGTATATTTACTATTTGTCACATGATTTTCGTTTTCATCTTTCTTTTTAAATTCAGTTTGTTCATCGTCAAAACTTATAAATTTTAATTTCTCAACAACGGCGTAGCCAAAGAAACTATTCATTTTATCCATTATTTCTTTTTTTGAGTACTCCAAGTCTATTTCATGACCTCTTTTGACCATTATATGTAAAGTGCTAACACCAAAATTATTAGAATTTTTAAATGATTTTGGATAGCATATTTGAAAAATTTCATTACCAACTATGTATTTCCAATTATTTAGAGTTTCAGAGAATATGTGACCCTTTTTTTTTATTATTTTTTTGATGTTTTTCGGCAAAGTATCTTTAAAAGATCTTAAGCCTTGAATAGTTTTAAACCTCTGCTTAGTATTATTTTTAAATTGCATATGACAAATTCCATACTAACAAAAAAAATTCTTTATTGGTACGATAATAATAAAAGATCGTTACCATGGAGAAAAAAACTCTCCCAAGTTAAAAGGGAGTATTACACATTAGTGAGCGAATTTATGCTTCAACAAACTCAGGTTGTAACTGTGATTCCATATTTTAATAATTTTATAAAAGATATTCCCAACGTAAGTTCACTAGCAAAAATTAATGAACAAAAACTCTTAAAATACTGGGAGGGACTAGGTTATTATTCTAGAGTTAGAAATTTAAAAAAAACAGCACAGATATTGCAAAAAAATTTTAAAGGAAGGTTACCCAACACCATTGAGGAATTAAAGCTACTGCCTGGAATAGGGGAGTATACAGCAAACGCAATAATGGCAATCGGTTTTAACAAGCCATTTATTCCGCTAGATGGTAATATTGAAAGAGTAATTAAAAGGTTATTAAATTTAAACTTAATAAGTGAAGTATCGAAAGAAAATCTTAATAGTAAAAAAAAAATATTTGGCACCTCTGTTCGAGCAAGTGACTATGCGCAAGCTTTAATGGAATTAGGAGCACTTATTTGTCGACCTAAAAACCCTTTATGCGGTCAATGTCCTTTAGTTAAAAATTGTAAATCTTTTAAAAATAATGATTTTGAAATAACAAAAGAGAGAAAAAAAAAGATTAATAAATTTTATCTATTAAAAATTTATGAAAAAAATAATCAATTTTTATTAATAAAAAATACTAAATTTAGTTTTCTCAAAAATTTGAAAATATTTCCTATGGATGAGATACTCGAGCACAATAACTTGAAAAAAGACCTAAACTTTAAAATTTCTAATATGAGTATGAATATAATAATTCAATTTACCAAGATAAAAGGATCAATTCCAAACTCTTCATGGATTGATAGCTCTAAGCTTGATAGTTATACTTTGCCAACATTTACTAAAAAGATTTTTAGTTATTTAGAAAAAAATAAATGAAAAAAATAGCAATAATAGGAGGTGGTATATCGGGGCTGTATATTGCAAACCTTTTAAGACAAAATTCAAATTACGAAATCACTATTTATGAAAAAAATAGTTCTGTTAATCCAGAGAAAGGTTATGGCATTCAACTTTCGGTTAATAGTATTAAGTTATTAAACGAAATAGGTTTTCAGAGCATTAATTCAGAGGACAAATTTTACCCTAATAAAGTAGATTTCTATTCTTTAAAAAATAAGAAGAAGATATGTGATTTGAATATATCAGTTTTTAATAATGCTGAAGCTAAGTACACAACACTACAAAGGTTTACTTTAATTAATTTTTTAAAAAATCGACTTCCTGATAATTTAATAAACTATAATAAAAAAGTCACTAAAATTGATTATGAGGGTGATAATATCGAGGTAATTTTTGAAAACAGCACTTCAATTAAATGTGATTATTTAGTTATATCTGATGGGACATTTTCAAAATCAAAATCATTAATTGCTAAAAGAGAAATTAAACCAAAGTATTTCAGATCTATTGCTATAAGAGCAACTATAGATCGTGACAGTCTTCAAGGAATTGACCCAAGCAACATATCTTTATCTTTAGGGTCTAATTTACATTTCGTGTCATATCCAATTGATAACAAGGGTCTGTTTAATTTTATTAGTATTTTGAGAAAAAAGCTTAGTATTAAAGAGTTATCTGACCATTCTTTATTTGAGAGCAAAGATTTTATTTCATCCATTTTATCTGAAATATCAAAACAAATAACTCCAGATGTTATTAAAAATTTAAAAGATATTAAGTGCTTTCCAGTATTTGTTAGTTCTGAAGTGCATCAACCAACAAATAAGAACACTTTTCTTATTGGCGATGCCTTTTTTTCTTTTCCGCCAACATTTGCACAAGGTGCATCCCAATCAATAGAAGTTGCGCATGAGCTATATAAAAATTTAGAAAATCTAATAGATAAATTTAATTTTGAAAGAATTAAAAGAACTAAGATGATTGATCGAAAATCCAAATTAAACTATTTTGCTTTTCATCTTTCCAATCCATTATTGATTTTGTTCAGAAACACCTTACTAAAATATTTAGTTAAAAATAATAAATTTATTAATGGTTATTTAGGAAAAATTTACAAAAATTAATTATTAGCAATCAATCTTTGTCTTAAACTATCTATTGGAACACTCACACCGTTTACATTGTAATGCCAATAAGTCCAACCATTGCAGCTTTCAGAGCCAAGAATTGTCGCTGCAACCTTGTGAATAGATCCTTCGGATTGATTATGCTTGATGCTCCCATCAGCCATAATTCTTGCAGTGATTTTTTTCTTTTGGTCAAAAATATTTGTTCCAGGTTTAATAATTCCCAACTCTACTAAAGACCCGAAAGGAATCCTTGGTTTAGATCTATTGTTTTTAAGGGTATCTAGGAAGTTATCTTCTATTGGTCTCGTTTTTTTTAATCTCTCTTCTGCAGCTTTAAAATAATTTTTTTCTTTTTCAATTCCATAGTAGTTTCTGCCTAATTTCTTAGCAACAGTTGCAGTTGTTCCAGACCCTAAAAATGGATCTAGGACCAAGTCACCTTTGTTTGAAGATGCCAATAATACTCTATGAAGTAAAGACTCAGGTTTCTGTGTTGAGTGAACTTTTTTCCCATTTTTTTTAAGCCTTTCTGCTCCATTGCAAATAGGTAATTTCCAGTCTGATCTCATTTGAAGATCATCATTTAAACATTTTAAAGATTGGTAATTAAAAGTGTATTTTGATTTTTCACTTTTAGATGCCCAAATTAATGTTTCGTGTGCGTTGGTAAATCTTGTTCCCCTAAAATTAGGCATTGGATTATTTTTATTCCATATAACATCATTTAAAATCCAAAATCCCAAATTTTGTATTGCTGTTCCTACTCTGAAGATATTGTGATAACTTCCTATTACCCAAATAGCCCCATTTTTTTTTAAGATTCTTTTACACTCTGAAAGCCAAGCAACAGTGAACTCGTCATATTTTTTGAAGCTTTCAAACTGGTCCCATTTGTCGTTAACAGCACTCACTTTAGTCCTGTCTGGTCTTGTAAGTGAATTTTTTAATTGCAGGTTGTATGGAGGGTCAGCAAAAACAAGGTCAAAGGTTTCACTTGGAATTTTTTGTAATTCCTCAAGGCTGTCGCCATTAATAATCTTATTTTTAAAACTGTTTTCCATTTTATATAAAACAATTAGACTCGAAACAGATTCCAGGGTCAACTTCAGATTGAATTAATTGAATTCAAATTGTGTTTATAATTTTTTTACCAACTAGATATTGTGTTGTTATACGTGAAACTTATTTAAGTTTAGAAATAGGAGAGAAGGTTTTTCGATGATATTTAGTGATACCTAATTTCTTAATTGCCCATAAATGTTCTTTAGTTCCATAACCTGAATTTGTATTCCATCCATAACCATTAAATTTTTTTGAAAGTTTTGTAATAAATTTATCTCTACTGACTTTTGCAATAATTGAAGCTGCTGAAATGCTAGGGATTGTTTGGTCTCCTTTAATTACATATTTTAATTTATAATTTTTAAGATTTGGCAGTTTATTACCATCAATTAAAACAAGAGAAGGTTTTTTCTTTAATTTGAGTATAGCTCTTTTCATCGCAAGTAAGCTTGCATGTAATATATTTATTTTTTCAATTTCTTTAATAGACGCTTGACCAATAGCCCATATAGAGTTTTCTCTAATATATTTATCAAGCTCTTCTCTTCTATTTTTAGTTAAACTTTTAGAATCTTTTAATAGTCTTTTATTAATTGATTTATTTAGTATTACGGCCGCTGCATAAACTGGGCCGATTAAACTACCTCTACCAACCTCATCAACACCAGCTAAAATTCTCATTAGACAATCAATTTTAAATCAACAATTTTTTGCTTGATTTTTTTTAAGTCTGCCCAGGAATGTTTTTTATTTTGAGGAACTCTTAAAAGGTAAGAAGGGTTAAAAGTAATAATTACGTTGTAGGTTGTATTTTGGACAATTACTTCTTTCCATTTTCCTCTTTCTACAGAAATTTTACTATTCAAGCCTGTTAATGATTCCATAGCCGTACTTCCCATGAGAATTATTAGCCTGGGTTTAATAATTGAAATCTGTTTCTGCAAAAATTGAGAGTATCTTTTAATTTCAATAGAGGTAGGCTTTCGGTCCTCAGGAGGCCTAAAATTTACAGCATAAGTAGAATAAATATTTTCTTTTTTTATGTTTATTGCATTCAGCATCTTTTTTAAAAGATCTCCAACTTCACCCAAAAATGTTAATCCAACACTGTCTTCAAGCATACTTGGAGCCTCTCCAACTAACATTATAGGACTATTGATATTACCATCGCCTAAAACAATTTTTTTTGAATTATCTTTTAAATCACAATCAATAATTGAGTTTATATCTAACTTTAATGCATTAAGTTCTTTCTTCTTATCAACCTCATCAATACCATTATCTTTTTTTAGATTGCCGGTAGTATTACCCAATCTAATGATAGGATTTTCGTCAAAAATAAAATTAGATCCAATAGAATTTAATAGTGAAGAATCATAATTGGTATTTTGATTTATTACTTTTTTAGACATACAATGACCCAATGTTAATAAAGTTTTTTAAATTTACATTAATATTATTATTATATCAGAACCCATTATACTCAAAAAATAAGACTTTAAAGGATTTTAATTTACACCATTTATCCAATTATTTTTCAGGAATTGTCGCTTATGAGAACAACAGCAACTCTAAAGCTTTAAAATTTTTTAAATCTTCAAAATATTTAATTAAAAAGCATAATTCTTATCTTGAAAAATATGTTTATACGCTGGTGCTTGAGGGTAAGGTTCATCAAGCTACAAATGAAATTAAACAAAACTTAACAGAGGATAATTCTAATTTTTTTGAAGCTCATTTAATCTTAGCACTAAATAGCCTCAAGAAAAAAAATTATAAAAAAAGCAAGGATCATCTTCAAAGGTCTTATGAATTTATCGATAATGATAGAATTGCTTTAATAATTGCAGAGACATTAAATCAATATTTATATGTATTTGAGGAAAGTAAAATTCCAAAAACAAATAAAAAATTTGGAAATTTTTCTTTAATTAATGAGGTTTTTCAAAGATGTTATTTGAATGACAGAAATACCTCAACCTATTTTAATAATTTAGTTAATTCACAAAATGAAGAGTACTCGAGGTATATATTTTTTTACATAAATTATTTGATTGAAAATGATGAATATGACGAGGCAAAAATTATTACTGATAACTTAGGCGACCTCGATTCATCTTTACTTATTTCACAAGGAAAAAAATGGATTGAAGATCAAAAGTTAGATGAATTTAAAAAAATTTTCTCTTGCAGAAACACTACTGATATAGTGGGAGAATTCTTTTTCTTAGTATCTAATCTTTACTCTTCCCAAGAAAATTATGAAAAATCCAACTTTTATTTGAATATATCCAGCTATTTAAACCCTAAATTTAAATTTAATTTATCCTTATTAGCAGTAAATCACTATGTCAAAAAAGATTATGCGAAGACTTTAAAAATTTTAGAATCCTTTAATAAAAAAGATGAATTTTATTATTGGTTTAAATTAACAAAAGAAACACAAATAATTTCTAAAAAAAAAAATAAAAAAAAATCTTTAGAATATATTAATTCAAATTTTAAAAAAATTAAAAACCCTCCTATTAAAATAATTTTTGATATAGCAAATTTTAATAAAAATGCAGAAAGATATAAAGATGCCATAAAATATTATGATAAAATTCTTTCAAAAATTAACACTAACTCACAACTATATGCTGAAACTCTTTACAGAAGAGGAAGCAGTTATGAAAGACTAGGCGACTATGTGAGTGCAGATAGAGATTTGCTAAAATCTCTGGAAGTTAATCCAGAAGATGCATATGTGCTGAATTATTTAGCTTATTCTTGGTTAGAGCGCGAATATAAAATAGATCTCGCTATTAAAATGCTTGAAAAAGCTTATGCAAAAAAAAATAATGACCCCTATATAATTGACTCAATAGGATGGGCCTATTATCTGGTAGATGACTACATAAAAGCAGAAAATTTTTTAAAAAGAGCGGTTATGCTAATGCCAGAAGACCCGACTGTAAATGATCATTATGGAGACATTCTTTGGAGATTAGATAGAAAAATTCAAGCGAGGTATTTTTGGAGAAATGTTTTGAACTTGAAAGAGACAGAGTTAGAAATGAAAAAAAATATCAGACTAAAATTAATTAAAGGGTTAACAAATTTTTAACTTGTGAATAATTTCAAAATTAAATCTTATGCTAAGATTAACCTTGCACTAAATGTAACGGGAAAAAATATTGTTTTACATAAAATTGAAAGTTTAATTTCATTTATAGATTTACATGACTTAATTTGCTTAAAACAAACAAAAGAAAAAGAACATAAGGTATTTTTTAAAGGAAAGTTTTCCAAAAATATTGGTAAAATAAACACAGTCACACATTTGTTGAAATTATTAGATCAAAAAAAATGTCTCAAAAATAAAAAATTTGAAATTTCAATTGTTAAAAATATACCCCAAGAAGCGGGAATGGGCGGTGGGTCAATGAATGCTGCCAGTTTGATAAATTTTTTTATCAATCAAAAAATATTAAAGATAAAAAAAAAAGAGTTAACAAAGCTAGCAAACCAGATAGGTTCTGATGTTATTTTAGGAATAAAACCAACTAATACAATTCTCTTGTCTAATGGAGATATTAAAAAATATAGTAAAGATATTAAACTTTATACTTTAGTTGTAAAACCTAGTTTTGGCTGTTCTACTAAATATATTTATTCTAAAGTAAAATCATTTTCTAAATCTCAGTTTACTGTCTCAAAACAAAAAATGTTTAGGATTGAATACCTAAAAACATTGAATAATGACCTTGAAAGTATAGCCTTTAAAAAATATCCAAAACTTAAAAGAATTAAATCCTACCTAGGTGCCTTACCTAACGCTCTATTTGCTAGAATGTCTGGTTCAGGCTCCTCAATAGTGGCTTATTTTCATTCCAAAAAGGCCTGCAAAAAAGCATACAACCAATATAAACGAAAATTTAATAGCCACTGGTGCATTGAATCAAAAACTATATAATTTTTTTTTTTTGTGTGATATATGAAATTAATATTGGCCCATGGTGAAGTGGTATCACATCTGTTTTTGGTACAGAGATCCGAGGTTCGAATCCTTGTGGGCCAGCCATATATGAACAACTTATTAGATAAAATTTTTTTTAGATCTCAAAACCTTAATTTCATAAATTTAGGCTTCAAAAATATTAAAAAAGAAACAGAGGTTTTAAAAATATTTGAAGCAATTCATTCATACTCCACCAATAGTGAAATTCGGTATGTTGGTGGATGTGTAAGAAAAATTATCAATAAAGAAAGATATGACGACATAGATTTGGCAGTAAATTTAAATCCAAAAGAAGTATGCGAGGCTCTTACTAAGAAAGACATAAAATATTACGAGAGTGGAATAGAACACGGAACCATTACAGCATTAATTAATGGCATAAAGTTTGAAATTACATCATTAAGAAAAGACGTTGATACAGATGGACGACATGCAAAAGTAGAGTTTTCTGATAGCTGGAAAGATGATGCTTCTAGAAGAGATTTTACTATCAATTCT
>Ga0307986_10002827_pt1 | contig 12286 bp, 14 predicted proteins | sample EllFjometageno82_FD_203170 | JGI IMG/M metagenome (GOLD analysis project Ga0307986, IMG submission 203170) | Marine microbial communities from Ellis Fjord, Antarctic Ocean - #82 | ecosystem: Environmental > Aquatic > Marine > Unclassified | place: Southern Ocean | collected 2014-10-09
ATTTGACTATATCAATCACTCATTAATTTTATTAATTGGTGTACTATTTTTTACTTTTTTTATTGGAGTAGGTACTGCCTATCTTGTATCTTTTTACAATTTTCCTGGTGCAAATTTTTTTAAATGGGCATTAATACTGTCATTTGCAGTACCACCATATATATATGCATATTCGTTAACAGCTTTTTTTGAAAATTATGGTACAGCTTTTTCAATACTAACCAATGTATTTGGAGAAGGTGAATATAATAAGTACATACCCAAAATGGATGGTATGTTTGGCGCAATCATTTCTTTATCATTCTCATTGTTTGGATATGTTTATATTTTAACAAGAGCATCATTCCATTACCAATCTCAAAACTTAATTGATTTAGGCAAAAATTTAGGATTTTCAAAAAATAAATCATTTTTTAAAATTATCTTACCTTCCGCAAGACCAGCAATAGTTGCTGGACTTTCTTTAGTAGCAATGGAAACATTGTCAGATTTTGGAACAGTAGATTTTTTTAATGTATCCACATTAACTACTGGAATTTATAACGCATGGATTGCTTTCGATGATTTATCATTGGCTAATAGACTATCTTTCTTTCTCTTAATTTTTATTTTAGGTTTATTTGTACTTGAAAATTTTTCTAGGAAAAAAGCGCAGTATCACTCTCCAACCAAAAGTGGATTTAAATCTAAAACTTTAATTAATCTAGATAGGTCAAATTCAATTTTAGCTGTTATTTTTTGTGGCTTTATTTTTTTTGCTAGCTTTATATTTCCAGTTTTACAAATGCTTTATTGGACAATAATTTTTCCAAAACATTTTAATGATCTAAATTTAGTCAGTTTGTTTGTTAATACTGGAATTTTGGTTTTATTGGCAAGCTCTGTTTTGATAACATTTGCTTTTATCTCAAATTATGGAAATAGAGTTACAAAAAGTAAATTACTAGCAGCACTAACTACATTCTCTATTTCTGGTTATGCAATACCGGGGGTAATTCTAGCTGTTGCGTTTATAAGTTTTGTCGCCTGGTTTGACAATACCGTTGTTCAGTATTTTGGATTTAAAACAATCAAAACTATATTTATTGGTTCAATTTTAGGACTTATAAGTGTCTATTTTGTTAGGTTTTACTCTTTAGCCTGTAATGGCATTAAGTCTGGTTATCTTAAGATTAACTATTCAATAGATGAAAGTGCCTATTTGCTAGGGTACTCTAAATTTAAAACATTTAAAGATATTCACTTTCCCTACTTAAGAAATTCGATTTTATTAATCGGGTTAATAATTGCAATTGAAATAATTAAAGAATTACCAATTACACTTATCATGAGACCATTTAATTTTGAAACATTTGCCACAACAGCTTATATTTATGCCTCTCAAGACTTGTTAGAGGCTGCTGCAGTTCCATCTTTATTTCTTATATTAATTACAAGCTCTTTTATTTTAATTACTTCTAGATATACTTTAAGAGACTAATTATGAGTAAAAATTTTTTAGAAATTAAAAATGTAACTTTTGAGGCAAGTAAAGTTAATAAAGTTCGCAATGTTTCTTTTAACATAGAAAAAGAAGGAGACATTGTATGTTTATTAGGACCATCTGGGATTGGGAAAACTACAATACTCAGATCTATTGCCGGTTTAACAAATATTAAATCAGGTGAAATTTTATTAAAAAATAAAGTTATATCCTCAGATAAAGTGCACGTAGAACCTGAGAATAGAAATATATCATTATCATTCCAAGATAATTGTCTATTTCCACATTATAATATTTTAAGAAATATTCAATTTGGCGCTGAAAGAAATAAAAAAAACAAACAAACTATATCTACTGAAGAAATAATTAAGTTTTTAAACCTTGAAAAAATTAAAGATAAATTTCCACATCAAATTAGTGCGGGTGAAGCTCAAAGAGCAGCTCTAGCAAGGTCATTAGTTACAAAGCCAGATTTACTATTATTAGATGAACCACTTTCAAATGTTGATCAAAGTTTTAAGGAAGAAATCCAAGTTAAATTAAAACAAATATTAACTGAACACAAAATAACAACTATAATTGTAACACATGACTCGTATGAAGCTTTCTATTTGGGTACAAAATGTGGAATAATTCTAGATGAACAATTAAAACAATTTGACGATCCCTATAATGTTTATCATTTTCCAAATTCAGTAGAGGTAGTAAAGTTTTTAAATAGAGGAATTTTAATTCCAGCAAAAGTTACTGGCGAAAATAGCTTAGAGAGTGTGGATCTAGGAAAGGTTACTGGTAATTTTATTAAGCATTACCCAAAAGGATCAGAGGTTCAGCTTTTATTACAACCAGAGGATTTAGAGCATGACGACCAAAGTAATTTGAAACTTGAGGTGGTTGACAGAAAATTTAGAGGAACTAATTTTATTTACACACTTAAAACCCCTAGTAATAAATTAATTCCAGTATTCGTACACTCACATCATATTCATCAACATGAGGTAGATGAAAAATTTGGTATTAAACGTCCTATTAATATTGATCATATAGTTTGTTTCTAATACAAAATCTTATTTACAAATGAACAATAGATTAAAAGCCTTAACTAAAGGAATAATAGATGTAAGCCCTTTAATGATACCTGTGTTTCCTTTTGGAATTATATACGGTGTTATTGGAATGGATTTAGGCATTGGCCCTTACATGACCCTAGGATTATCGATTATAATCTTTGGCGGAGCCTCGCAGATTGTTTTATTACAATTATTTTCAGGAGGCGCCTCATCATTAGTTATTTTAAGCTCCGTGGCTGCAGTGAATGCTAGGCATGTATTATATGGGGCAGTTTTATCAGAACATTTATCCGGCTTAAAACTTTCTTGGAAAATAATTTTGTCCTATGTGATGACAGACCAAGCCTTTGCAGTTTCAAATGATTACTTTAAAAAAAATAGTAAAGATAAAAATCAACATTATCATTTGCTTGGTTCAGGTTTTACTTGTTGGACGATTTGGCAAATTTCAACAATTTTAGGCATAGTTCTGGGCTCTGTTGTGCCTGAAGAGTTAGGTTTAAGTTTTACAATTTCTTTAACATTTCTCGCTTTATTAATTAGTGATTTTAGGAAATTTAAAAATATTATTGTAATGTTAATATCTGGAATAGTCGCAACAATTGGCTACAACATAATACCATTTAAGGCATATATAATTATTGCTGCACTATCAGCCTTATTTGTTGCTGCCTTATTAACTTTAGCAGATTCAGAAAAAAAATAATGCACTGGTCACTTATAATTTACGCAGGAATTATTACATTTATAACTAGATTTTCTATGATCTTCTTACTTAAGAAAGATATATTAAATGATAAAGCGAAAAAAATATTATCTTTTGTCCCAGCTGCAATTTTTCCAGCAATAATTTTTCCCCCAATTTTTTTAGATGATGCTGGTTCTGTGGACTTAGAAAATAACCCTAAAATTTTAGCTGCAATATTTGCTATAATTGTTGGGTATTTTAGTAAAAATATTATAGCTACAATATTTGCTGGTCTTATTTTGTATTGGTTTTTAATATTTGTATATTATCAGTAAAAAACTTGTATTCAGAGAATGATGTTCCTTAAATTTAAGATTAATAATGAGTTGCTTGGCATATTTTATATGTTGGTGTGTCAATTTTCATTTGCAACTAACGATGCTTTTGTAAAAGTTATTTATCAAAACTATGATGAAATATTTGTTTTAAACCAAATCATTTTTATAAGAGGTATTTTTACATTACTTTTTATTTTATTATTTCTTTATATTAAGAAAGAACTCAATTTAAAATCAATCTTTACATCGAAAGAATTAAGAGTGAGGGGTCTTTTTGAATTTTTAGCAGCACTATTCTTTTTTATTGGTATTGCTTTATTACCTTTCGCAAATGTTTATATTTTATTAAGCATGGCACCGATTTTATTGACTGCATTTGGTGCAATATTTTTAAATGAAAAAGTTAGATGGAGAAGATGGAGCGCCGTATTATTAGGATTTATTGGTGTGATAGTTGTAATTAATCCTGGAAAATTAGAGTCCAGTTATTACTTTATATTTCCAATAATTTCAGCAATTATGCTTTCGATTAGAGATATGTATACAAAAAATTTTAAAAAAGATTACCCCAGTTTACAAATTGCATTCATGACCTGCTTTGTTGTAACTGCTCTATTTGGTTTTTTAAGTATCTATAAATTATATTATTTTAATTTAATGGATATTTTAATTCTATTGATAGCTGCTTTTTTTTTAGCATTAGGTTATATTTTTTCAATAGCAACAATCAAAATTGCACTTGTTTCTGCCACTTCCACGTTTAGATACTCAGTAATCTTATGGGGTATATTATATGGTTACTTCTTATTTGATGAAGTTCCGTCAACAAATAGTTATATTGGGGCATTAATAATTGTAATCAGTGGTCTAATCATTATCTCAAGACAAAAACAACTTGGAAAAATTAAGTAATATTATATTAGTTAAATTCAGTATCGTTATACTACGTCTTGTTAAGTAAAATTAATCAATATATATTATTTGTATGAAAAAAATTTTAGTTTTAATATTTACACTTATTTCATTTAATTGTTTAGCAGTGGATAAAAGCACGACTTTTACAAGTGAAGTTTTTAAAAAAGCTCAAGCTGATGGAAAAACTGTAGTTATTAATTCATGGAATGAAACTTGTTACACGTGTGCAAAACAAGTTAAAATATTAGATCAAGCAGAAAAAGAGTTTAATGATATTATATTTCTAAGTTTTGAACAAACTAAGGATAAAAAAATTGCTAAATTATTAGGTATTGAATATTGGACAACAATAGTTGTTTATAAAAATCATAAAGAAATTGCTAGAAGCATAGGTCAAACTAAAAAATCAGAAATCTACAAATTAATAAAATCTTAGTCTCAAATAAAGATATTTATTAATAATTATCTGACAATCCAAAAAATAATATTTATTATATAGACCAGAATAGCATAAAACATAAACATAAGAATTTTATCTTTTCCTGTTTTTCTTTCCCAGTTCAATTTAAATAATGTTGCTGGAGAAGCTACCAATAAGATCACTCCAATTACAATTACAAGTATTGATAAAATTATAAATACATTCATATTTAATGACAGGCCTTATTAAACTTTTTAAGTCTCCAATAATTATAAGGCCATGGAGTTAAAAATCCCACTATTAACATAATTGGAACCACCCAATAAGTAAGCTGAGCACCTCCAGTTAGATAATAATCAGTCAAATTCATCGAAACCTCCATACTAACCATTGAGATAAAGCTCATCCCACAGGCTGTTTTTAAAGCATTAATAAATTTAAAGTTTTGTCTAATTAAAATAAAAGTCTCAAGCATGACGCTAGTTAATAAACCATTTATGATTGCCAAGATCATTATACCAGTGATAGGAAATAGAATTTGAGTTAGTTGAAAAAATAGTATTGTGCCAAAATCTCCAATTGAACAACCAATAACACACCACATAGTATTCTTAGCACTTTTTCCCCACGTGTGTTTACACGACCAATTAAAAGTATCAGTTATCATAATTAAGTTTACTTAACTAAATCCAAACCTGCAAGTTTCCAGCTCTTCAAACCACCAATTAAATGTAAGCAGTTATTATACTGATAGGACTTTGATATTTGAACAGCTAAAGTAGATCTTTGACCTATGGCACAATAAAATAAAATCATTTTATTTTGTAATTTATTCTTATTTTTATTTAAGTAATCATTAATTTCTGGAAAAGAAATTCTTGTACTATTTTTAATTTTTCCAATTTTGTCTAGCTCATTTTGCTCTCTAAGATCAATTAAGATTATGTCTCGTTCCAATAAATAATTATTAAAATCATTAGGATCAATACCGTTATTAATTTTTTGTTTATCAAGATTTATTCCTAGTTTTAAATTATTAGGAACAGCCAAATCCATTAATTTGGGGTTGGGTAAATTAAGGTTGTTCATAATCTCAATATATTCGCTAGCAGATTTTACTTGTAGCCGTGGATTAAATTTTTTTTCTTCTAAAATAGTGCTTACGGTATCTCCTTTATAATCATGAGCTGGATAAACCAAAGTTTCATCTGGTAATTTTAATAATTTTTTAAAGATAGAATTATAAGAGTCCAGCGAGTCACCATTTTGAAAATCAGTTCTTCCAGTTCCTCTAATTAGTAATGTATCACCAGTAAACACTCTATCATTCATTAAAAAACTAAAACTTTCTGATGTATGACCTGGTGTGAATAAAGCTCTAAATTCTAGACCATCAATTTTAATTGTTTCTTCATCCGATACCTGCATCGAGACAATATCTGCTGGGGTTCTATCACCCATAATTGTTACACAATTGGTTTGATCTCGAAGTTCTGCAATCCCTGAGATATGATCTGCGTGGATGTGAGTGTCTATTACTTTAACTAATTTTAAATTTAATTCTTTTAATAAAAGAATGTATCTTTCAACATTTTCTAATACTGGATCAATAATTAGAGCCTCCCTACCTTTAGCTGAGGCTACAAGATAAGTGTATGTACTAGATGTTTTATCAAATAACTGTCTAAATAACATAATGAGATAATACCATAATGGTAAGAATTTGATTAACTTTAATTTATAGAAGTAATGTACTTCAGTATATTTTTTGCAAAATTAGTTTTTTTAATCCAGTCTTTAGGTATGTCTTTTAAACCATTTTTTGCTGCAAAATAGGCACCCACAAAATTAGCACGAGAACAATTACAGCCACCAGCCTTTATAGTTTTAATTACTGCACTTTTATAGTTCTTAGAATTAATAATTGCATGTATAGAGCCATTAAATGTACCTGGATAACTACATGCTTTACCAAATTTTTTTACAACAATGTTATGTGGCTTATTTTTAAGTTTTTTAACTTCTTTAATGTTTTTGATTACAATCTTAAAATAATTATTTTTAGAATTCAATCTTATGAATTTATCAATTGGATTTTGAGTGCCCTCTACAGCTAAGTTAATAATCTTAAGTTTGGCTAGTGCAAATTGTTCGCTAATTTTTCCATTAGCAACGGTTCTGATTATTTGTTTTATTTTTTGATCAGAATTATTAAAGAGAAAATAGGGCAATACTGCACAATATCCATCAGACTCATTAACTTTAGTACCACCAGTAATATTTTTTCTTAATTTTATATTTTTTATAGTCTCTAAGATGTTTTGGTGAATCCATGGGCCATTCATAGCAGTTGTCCATTTGATCTTTTTATATTTTTTTCTCAATTTAAGATTTTTCCAGTATTTTGAACCAGGACCAAAGTTTTTTACAATATTTTTTTTAAAATTAGTAATGATATTTTTTTGATCTTTAGTATGAATTAATGTTCCAAACATAACTTGACCAACATCATTATAACCCGACACCTTACCTGTTTTAATTGAATAAAATGGTGATCTATTCTTTTTTAAAAAAGCTATATTTTTTTTATTTTTAATAAAAAATTTAAGTTTCTTTTCATCATAAACCCAATGCAGAGGTCTTGCAGCCGCATCTGCGACAGTTGCACCAAGAAATATATGTAATTTTTCAAACATTAATAACTAATACTTTATTTAAATAAAAGTTAAAATGTTTTAAATTAATCAAATGCTAAGTATTAAAAATTGGGATAACAAAACTTGGATTTCATCTACTGAATATATTAAATCTTTTAATAATTTTTTATTAAAACAACAAAAACTAAATAAAGAGTCTAAAATTTTAGATATCGGCTGTGGACGTGGAAAAATAATAGGATCCCTATCAACAAAACTTAAGTTAAAAAACAAACCTATTGGTCTAGATATTGAAAATCATAAAGATAAAGATAAAAGAATTATTTTTAAGAAAGTAAATGCAATCAAGTATTTAGAAAATAATAAAAAAAAATTTGATTTAATTTTGATTAAGCAAACACTTCATTTTTTTAATTTAAGAGATATTAAAAAAATATTAACTTATTCGTACTCTAGCTTAGAAAAGGGAGGGATTATTTTAATTTTAACCTTGGACACAAAAAAAAATGAAATTCCAACATTTTCTTTGATGAAACAAAAACTTAATCAATCTTTTAAAAGAGATATAATTATTTGGAATAAGATATTTCGTTTGAATATAAAACAAAGTACCTCTAAATTTATTTTTAAAGTCAAAGTTAAAAAAAACTTATATTTAAATATGATAAAACAACGCTATATATCTACTTTATTAAATTTTAATCCAGTTCAAATTTTAAATGGTGTTAATGAGATTAATCTAAAGTATAAAAAAAACATCATTTTTAGAGATAAACTTAATTGTATAATTTTAAAAAAATAATAAAAAATTTAGAAAATGCTTTCTGATAAAATTAAAGACTATTTAAATGAATATATTAGCCAAGAAGTTTATGTTCAAGTAGCCGTTGCTAAGGGTAAAAATAAAATATCAACTAATGATGCTATTAATAAATACTTTGAAAGTAATCACTTTACAGGGTTGGTTGAAGGCAAACCTTACAATACTTTTTTAGACGATCTTAAAGACAAGTGCTTAGGCAAATTAGCAAACTCCCCAATGAAAGATAGTAAAACTAATGATGAGATAATTATTGAACTTCAAAGAAAGCTTAATACGTTAAAAATTGAAGAATTAAATGATACTTACTGGGAAGTTGAGATGGGTGAATATTTAAGTGGTGAAGATATTAAAGAAATTGAACTTGAGAGAGATACTCTAATTAAATTTTTAACATCTAAAGATGAAGCACATGATACTGTAAATACTCTTTGCAAAAATTATGAAAAATTATGTAAGGAGAAATACCCAGAAGCCCCATTACCTTTAGAAATTTTAAGCAATTAAAAATTTAAACAAAACACTCCCAAAAATTTCTTTCTAGGATAGTTGATTTTTTAAAATTTTTTTTAAGTTTATTTAATTTTTTAATCTTATTATTTTTTAATAGAATATCTAAATAATCCATATTATCTTTGGCTACCTGTTGATATTCTTTTGAAGAATACATTTTAATCCAAGAACCATATTTACTTTTTTTCCAGTTTTTAATTTTAGAAAGATTAAACCCAATCTCGCCATATCCAATGATACATACCGATAGGCATGAGAAGATATCAAGATTGTCTCCATTTTTACCCACTCTTATTACATGATCAGTATAAGCGCTATTAGCTTTCTCGACTACGATGTTATTAAGAGACTTAAGTGGTATTTTCCATTTTTTACAATAATTCATATGGAGTTTGATTTCATGACCAATTCCCTTAATAAAATTTATTGATCTATTAATTTCTTCAAAGTTATTAGATTTGTAGATACTTAGGCCTAAAATTTTAAGAAATTGCTGTAAGAAAACATAATCTTGAATTAAATAATTTTTAAAATTTTTATCAGGTAGTTTATTGTTTACTAAATCAGATAAGAATTTATGATTAGTATATTCAGACCATTCTTTCTTACAGCTATTTTTTAATTCATAAAATAAAGTTTTTTTATTATTATAAATATTCACTATCCCTTAATTGAAGTTTTAATCGTAGAAAAGTTAAAGTTACCATCTTTTTTAAAGATCATCACCGTAATTATGGGTGCAAACGTTGCCAAAACAAATGACCAAAACAATAATGCTGTAGATATCCAAATTGGAAATGCTTCAGTTGGGAACAAACCACCAATTAAAATACTTTTATCAAAAGTTTGATTGGGAAATAAAAGCAATCCAAATATAAGTCCAATTATAACTGAAATTAAAGAAAGTTTTTCATCAACATCGCCCTTGAACATCCCATAAAAAATTGGAAATACCGCTGCACAACATAACAAATCAGCAAATAAAAACATGAATAAGACGCTGTATCCTTTAGATGCTATCAAAAAAACAATTACCGATAAACCACAAATTAAGTATTTAGAAAGTGCAAGATAACTATTCTTATTTTTTAAACTAATAAATTTATCTCCTTCAATAATAATAGTGCTTGAGAGCGCATTAATAAGAGTATCCATACTACTAATCACTAAGGATAAAACTAAAACTAATATTGAAATAGTTAACAAAGAATTAATCCCAGAAAACGGTTCTAATAAAAGAGTAAAGAATAAAGTACTAGGGTCGGCTGCTTTATCGACTGATACTGCTAGAATTCCAAAGAAACCTAAGATAAGCATAAATGGAATTACAATAAAGAAAGCAGACATAAATCCTTTTCTTAAATCATCTGTACTTCTTGCTGCAAAAACTCTCTGCCAAACCCCTTGATCAAATAAATTGGTTGCAAAAACGGCAATGAAGAAGGTTAAGCCGGCAGTATATCCATAAAAATATTTACCGCTTATTAATGTACCAGCTTTTTCATTAATCAAATTCATAGAAAAGCTATTATTTCCAGAATTAAAAATATGATTAATGGCAAATATTAATAAAATCATAATTATTATAAATTGAATTTTATCTGTAAAAATTGAAGCTCTAAGGCCCCCGTAAAGAGTGTAGGATAAAGTAGCAACAATTATTACAAGAGATGTTTGCCAAAGCGGAAACCCAGACATTAAGTTAACAACTTTAGCAATCGCCGTCACTTCAGCTGCAAAATAAACAAACATGTACATTATTGTTAATAATAAAACCAAACGAAACATAGCTTTACCAAATCTAATTAGAACAAATTGAGTAAGAGTATTACCATTAGGCATGATTTTTCTCATACGCTGACCGATTGTAATAAAGGCTAAGAATGGTAGAGCTTGACCTAAGCCATAACCAATTATAGCACCTAACCCACCCCATGTTGCTGCTTCTGATGGGCCAATTAAAATCCACACACCAAAACATGACGCAACTAATGATGCGGTTAAAGATCTTTTACCAATTGATCTGTCTGCATTTAAATATGAGTTAATTGAAAGTTTACCTTTTGAATAAACTATTCCAATAGCTGCAAAAGCTAATGAAGTTAAAACTAGTGTAATTATAGTAGTTGATTGATCTAGGTATACTGTGTTCATATTTTCCCTTCGTTGTGATTATACAACAGGTTCTTTGGGTATAATCTCAGCTTTTTAAAGCACCCCAGAAACTGATATTCTTTAAAAAAAGAATATGAAGTTTTATTAAATCAGAGATTTAATTTAGTCAATTTTTTAATGATAAATTTCAATTAAATAGACTGAAAAAAGTGTATATGTGTCATTTAATTGCAATAAAAGTTTTAATAACTATATACCCTCTATCAATGCCTGAAAATCAAATAGTTATTAGTGACCTATCAAAAGTATACGACAATAGTTTTAGTGCACTCAAAAAAATTAGTCTTAAAGTTAAACAAGGTGAAATCCTTGCGATGCTTGGACCAAATGGTGCGGGCAAAACAACTTTAATTAGTATAATTTGTGGAATTGTTACACCCTCATCAGGAACAGTCACAATTGATGGTTTTGATATTATCAAAGATTATCGTGAAACAAGATCTAGAATTGGAATGGTTCCTCAAGAATTAAATCTAGAATCTTTTGAAACAGTATTTGACACCGTATCTTATTCAAGAGGACTTTATGGTAAACCCCCGAAACCAGAGCATATTGAAAAAATTTTAAAAGATTTAAGTTTGTGGGATAAAAAAGAACAAAGGTTAAGACAATTATCGGGTGGAATGAAGAGAAGAGTTTTAATTGCTAAAGCTTTGTCTCATGAACCAAAAATATTATTTTTAGATGAACCAACAGCAGGTGTAGATGTTGAGCTTAGAAAGGATATGTGGCTCGTAGTTGAAGAGTTGAGAAAAACAGGGGTTACTATTATCTTAACCACTCACTATATTGAGGAGGCAGAAGCTATAGCTGACCGTGTAGCGGTGATTAATCAAGGTGAAATCATTGTAGTCGAAAACAAAAAAGAATTAATTATGAAAATGGGTCATAAAAAATTAACAGTTGAGCTTCAGGACGAGATTCTTAAAATTCCAGAGGGTTTATCTAAATATAATTTAGATATAGGTAAAAATAATATGTCTTTAGTTTATACCTATAATGTTCAAGCTGAAAAAACTGGCATTACTGATTTATTGAAAGGCATAAAAGATGCGGGCTTAAGATTAAAAGACCTGATAACAGAACAAAGTTCATTAGAAAAAATTTTTGTTGATTTAGTTAAGGAGAATAATGAAAATTAATTATTATGGATTTAAAGCTATTTATCTTCATGAGATGAATAGATTTAGAAGAACCTTAGGACAA
>Ga0307986_10002828_pt1 | contig 12284 bp, 11 predicted proteins | sample EllFjometageno82_FD_203170 | JGI IMG/M metagenome (GOLD analysis project Ga0307986, IMG submission 203170) | Marine microbial communities from Ellis Fjord, Antarctic Ocean - #82 | ecosystem: Environmental > Aquatic > Marine > Unclassified | place: Southern Ocean | collected 2014-10-09
AGATTATTTTCGTAGCCATTTTATTTTTAACGATTTAACAACAGAAGGACCAATAACTGCAATAAGAATAGAAGGATCAAAATTATCTGTAGACGAAAGAATAAATCAACTCCTCAAAGAATTTAATATTAGAAGTAAAGAAGTTTCAATTTTAGACCCCACCCAATCAAACATATTCTGGGAGAATACAAGGTGTCTTAAAGTATTCACAAACCTGAAAAGCAACTTAATTAAAGTCACTGTGCCCGCAAGTGAAACATTTAATTTGATTAACAAATTTAAGCCTTACGATGTAAAATATTTTATTGATTGGGGTGGTAATTTAATTTGGCTCCAAATTGATGAATTAGATCTAAATAAATTAGAAGAAATTAGATCTTTAGTTAAAAATGTAGGTGGTTATCTGACAATTATAAAAGTAGAAGACAGCCTCAAAGCATCTATTGATATTTTTACAATTGATGACGTAAAATATAAGATATCTGAAAAAATAAAAAAAAGTTTTGATCCTAAAAGAATTTTAAATCCAGGGAAGATGTACACAGGAATTTAATGCAAACAACATTCACACCAGAACAACTAAAAAATAACAACAACAAATCAACTGAAGAGATTGTTCGTAAGTGTGTTCACTGCGGGATATGTAATGCTACATGTCCAACCTATCAAATATTAGGAGATGAACTTGATGGACCACGAGGCAGGATTTATTTGATTAAGGACATGCTAGAGAACAATAAACCTGGTAACAAAAAAATAGCTAAACATCTTGATAGATGTTTGTCGTGCTATGCATGCATGACAGCCTGTCCATCACAAGTGAACTACATGCATTTAATTGACCATGGAAGAAATCATTTAGAAAAAACTTACAAGAGACCAATTTTAGAAAGACTATTTAGAAATTTTTTATCAGCAACACTTCCAAATCCTAAAACTTTTAAAATATTAAGCATCTTAGTTAATATCATAAGGCCTATAAGTTTTATTTTTCCAGAATTTATTAAAAATTCAATGAAATTAATGCCGTCTAAATTTCCTAAAAAAACTCTAAAAACTCAAAATATTTATTCAGTTGAAAAAAAGAAACCAATAGCAAGAGTTGCTTTACTTACGGGCTGTGTACAACGAGTAATTTCTCCTGAAATAAATGAATCAACTATCCGACTACTGAATAGACACGATATAGAAGTGATAGTCATGCCAGAAATTAACTGTTGTGGTTCTCTAGATCATCATCTTGGAAAAGAAAAAGTAGCTCACGAATTATTTAGGAAAAACATCAATCTTTGGTACGATGAATATTTAAATAATGGATTAACTGCAATAATTAGCAATACTTCTGGATGTGGAACTACACTAAAAGATTACGGTTTCATTTTTAGAGATGATAAAGAAATGAAGAAAAAAGCAAAAAAGATCTCTGAGTTAACAAAAGATATCACAGAATTTTTAGATAAAAATATAAAACTAAATTTTAAACAAAGTGAAAAAATATATAAAATTGCTTATCACTCACCTTGTTCTATGCAGCACGGACAGAAAGTTCATCAACAACCAATTAATTTGATTAAAAAAACAGGCAATGAAGTATTAAATATTCCAGAGGGCCACCTGTGTTGTGGGTCGGCAGGAACTTATAATATTCTTCAACAAAAAATTGCTAAAACATTATTACAAAATAAAGTGGAAAATATTAATAAAATTGAGCCAGACTTTATTTCTACTGGAAATATTGGTTGTATGACGCAAATTGCTAGTGGCACAGAAACTCCTATAGTCCACACCGTAGAAGTAATAGATTGGTTTACCGGAGGGCCCAAGCCAACAAAGTTAAATAATTTATGAAAAAAAAAATATTAATTACTAGAAAGCTTTTAATAGAAAATGAAAATAAGTTAAAAGAGCTTTTTGAAACTAAAATTAACAATTCTGACGAGATATATTCAGGTGAGAAAATTTTAGAACTTTCAAAAGATTGTGATGGAATTTTATGTGCAGTTACAGATCAATTTAACAAAGAGCTTATTGATAAATTATCCCCATCAATTAAAATTATTGCCAATTATGCTGTTGGATATGGAAATATTGATGTAAACGCCGCTAAAGAAAAAAACATTGTTGTCACCAATACACCAGAAGTATTAGACGACTCGACTGCAGATGTTTCAATTCTTTTACTCTTAGGGGCATCTAGAAAAGTTTTAGAGGCAAGGAGAGCTGCAGAACTACAAAATTGGAAGTGGTCTGCAGATTTTATGTTGGGCAAGCAAATGTCAAATAAAAGATTGGGTATATTAGGAATGGGCAGAATAGGTAGAGCCGTTGCTAAAAGAGCCAGAGGTTTTAATATGGAAATTCATTATCATAACCGAAATCAACTTACCAAAGATCTCGAAGAAGGTGCAATTTATCATAAAACAATAAAAGATCTATTCAGCTGTAGTGATTTTTTATCCATCAATTGTCCCGCAACAAAAGAAACTAATAAAATAATTAACAAAGAAACATTAACATTTCTTCCAGACAATGTTGTTATAGGAAATGCTGCTAGAGGAGATGTCGTAGATGATGAGGCAATGATTGAAGCACTTAAATCAAATAAAGTTTTTGCTTTTGGTCTAGATGTTTACAATGGAGAGCCAAAGATACATCCTGAATATTTAAAACTAAATAATATTTTTTTGTTACCTCACCTTGGTAGCGCAACTAAAAGAACGCGTTGGGATATGGCCTATAGGGCCACTCAAAATTTAGAGGATTTTTTTAACAAAGGTTTGGCAAAAGATAAAGTAAATTAATACAACCTATAAATGTATTTATAAAAATAACTAATTAAATTAACAAAAATAAGCAGTCTTTTCGGGGGCATAAAATACTTATTTTATAGAGACTCTATCTTTATTTTATGCTTAAATTATTCAACGTTAAACATATGTTAACAAAAAAAAGGAAACAAAATGTCTAAAAAAGAAAAAATGTTAAAAGGAATTAAAACACCTTCAAGACGTAAATTCTTTAAAGTAGCTGCAGCAACTGGTGCAGTAGCAGCAGCCTCAGTAGCAATGCCTAATATTGCTTTTGGTGCTCCGCAAACTTTAAAGATGCAAGCAGCTTGGCCTTCAGGAGCTAATATATTCTTCGAAATGGCTCAAGATTATTGCAACATGGTAGGTGCTATGTCAGGTGGAGAACTTAAAATAGATCTTCAACCAGTGGGCGCTATTGTAAAAACTGGAGAAATAGGACAAGCAGTAAGTTCTGGTGTACTAGATATGGGTCACTGGGTGACTGCATACTGGTATGGTAAAAACACTGCAGCTTCTCTTTTTGGAACTGGACCTTCGTACGGAATGTCATCTCAAGAAGTAATGGGATGGATGGAGTACGGTGGAGGCAGAAAACTTTATGATGAAACTCTAGCGAAAGTTGGATTTGATTATGTAGGGTTCTTTCATATGCCTATGCCAGCTCAGCCTTTTGGTTGGTTCAAAAAGAATGTAACTAAAGTATCTGACGTCAAAGGAATGAAATACAGAACAGTTGGTTTAGCGACTGATGTTTTGACAGCTATGGGAATGGTAGTAAGAAATTTACCAGGCGGTGAAATTCAGCCAGCAATGAAAACAGGTTTGATCGATGCTGCTGAGTTTAATAATCCAACATCTGACTCACAGTTTGGTATGCAAGATGTATCTAAGCATTATCATTTAGGTAGTTTTCATCAATCTCAAGAAATGTTTGAAATACCAGTGAATAAAAAGAAATACAATTCACTGTCACCAGCACATCAAGCTATCTTGAAGAATGCTGCTTATGCTGCAAATAGTGATAACTATTACAAAGCATTAGTTAGATACTCTGCTGATTTAGCTAAATTGATGAACGAACACAAAGTAAATGTGTATCAAACATCTGACGAGATTTTATCCGCGCAATTAAAAGGTTGGGATAAAGTTGTTAAGCAATTCTCAGGTAAAGATGCTCACTTTAAGAAAATCATCGACTCTCAAAAAACTTACGCAAAGAGAGTAATGAAATACTTACTGATGAATCAGCCTAACTATAAACTTGCTTATGAAAATGAGTTTGGAAATATCACGAAAGTTAAAATTTAAATAATTTTTTGATTAATTTAAAAGGGGGCTTTAAGCCCCCTTTTTTTATAGGAATTTTAAAAAAATTAGATTAATTTAGAATTATGAGAAATTTCATATCATTTACAGACAACCTTAGTACTGCCATAGGAAAATCTTTTTCTTGGTGTATCGTAGTTTTAATGTTTGGCACTTGTTATGAAGTTATTATGGCATACGTTTTTAATGCCCCAACACTTTGGAATTTTGACTTAAGCATGCAAATGTACGGTGCAATTCTTATGATGTCCGGAGCATATTGCCTAGCTACCGAGTCTCATGTTAGAGGTGACGTTATCTACAGATTATTTAAACCAAGGACTCAAGGCTGGATTGATCTTATTCTTTATTTTATTTTCTTTTTTCCAGGGGTTTTAGCTTTAGTTTTTTATGGTTATGAGTATGCAGCATTTTCATGGAAGCTAAAAGAATCAAGCTGGAGTAGTCCAGCTCAAATTCAAATTTATATGGTAAAAGCATTAATACCTACTTCAGGTGTTATTTTAACCATTCAAGGTATCAGCGAGGTCTTTAGGTCAATTATATGTATTCAAACTGGACATTGGCCAGCAAGAATGGTTGTTGCAGAGGAAACTGAAAAAATTTTAATGAGAACTTCACAAGACGAAAGTCAAAAAGATGTTATTTAGCTTAACAGACCCACAAGTGGCCATCTTGATGATGGGTGTATTCTTATTTGCAGTGTTGTTAGGTTTTCCTATCGCATTTACATTGATGGCAATGGGAATTGGTTTTGGTTATTACGCCTACTATGATCCAGCATTAATGGACCATATCTTTGATAATAGAATTTTTCAATTATTTGTTCAAAACACTTACACTGTTATGGATAATAATGTTCTTACCGCAGTTCCCTTATTTCTGTTTATGGGATATTTAGTGGAAAGAGCTGGGATTGTATCGAAACTTTTTTTTGCAATAAGATTAGCGGCACATAGGTTACCAGCGTCAATGGCAGTAGCCGCACTAATAACCTGCACTTTATTTTCAACAGCAACTGGTATTATTGGAGCCGTTGTAACATTAATGGGACTTCTTGCGTGGCCAGCTATGGTTAAGTCAGGATATGATAAAAAATTTGCATCGGGAATAATTTGTGCAGGAGGTTGTTTAGGAATTTTGATACCACCAAGTATTATGCTGATTGTTTATTCAGTAATTGCTCAGTTGTCACCCTTAAGATTATTTGCTGCAGCAATTTTTCCAGGATTAATGCTTGCTAGTTTATACATAGCTTATGCAATAACTAGAGCTTACTTTGACCCATCAATTGCACCCAAACCAAAAGCAGAAGATATTCCACCGCGATCAGAAATTTTAAAAGAGGTGTTATTTTCGTTTGTTCCACTTTTTGCATTAATAATGTTGGTCCTTGGAACTATTTTGGCGGGGATAGCTACCCCAGCTGAAGCAGCAGCAGCTGGTGCGTTTGGAGCATTAGTATTGTCTTACTTTTACAAAACTCTCAAATGGAAAAATTTTAAAGAGTCAGTTTTTTTAACAGCAAAAACTACAGCAATGATTATGTGGTTATTTATTGGATCATGGACATTTGCAGCAGTATTTTCATATTTAGGTGGTCACGAAGTTTTTGAACATTTTTTTAAATCAATGGATTTAGCTCCTTGGCAATTTTTAGTTATTACACAAATAATAATATTCTTATTAGGTTGGCCCTTAGAGTGGACTGAAATTTTAATTATATTTGTTCCAATATTTTTACCTTTGTTAGTGTTATTTGATGTAAACCCTTACTTTTTTGCAATGCTAATTGCTTTAAATTTACAAACTTCTTTTTTAACTCCACCGATGGCAATGTCCGCATACTATTTAAAAGGTGTTCAATCTAAAAATGTTGAATTAATGGAAATATTTGCAGGAATCATGCCGTTTTTAGGAATAGTTATCTTTGCAATGGTTTTAATGTATTGGTTTCCAGGAATAGCTTTATGGTTACCAGAAACACTTTTCGCGGATTAAAAATACAGTGATAGATATTTTTTCGATATCAACCAATGAACTAGTTGCAAAAATGAGAGAAGGTCAAATTTCATCAGTCGAAGTTTGTAAAGCCTATATTGAAAGAATTACTAAATTTGAAAAAGATGTAAAGGCTTGGAGTTTTTTTGACAAAAAGATTCTTTTAGAAAAAGCAGAGGAAGCTGATGATTATAGGAAGTCTGGAAAACCACTTGGTTCACTCCACGGCTTACCAGTTGCAGTAAAAGATATTTTTGGAACTTATGATATGCCAACAGAATGCGGAACTGTTTTTAGAAGAAAAAAATCTGCAGCACAAGACTCGGAAGTTGTAAACTTATTAAAAAATGCCGGTGCAATTATTATGGGAAAAACAGTAACGACTGAACTTGCATATATACATCCTGGTAAAACTACTAATCCCCATGACTACTCAAGAACACCAGGTGGATCCTCTAGTGGATCTGCAGCTGCAGTTGCCGCTCAAATGGCCCCTCTATCAGTTGGATCTCAAACTGGTGGTTCGATTATAAGACCAGCATCTTATTGTGGCATAGTTGGATACAAACCCTCTTATGGATTAATCTCAAGAACAGGCGTACTACAAACTTCTGAAAAATTAGATACAGTTGGTGTATACGGAAAAACGGTAGAAGATGTAGCCTTGTTGGCCAAGATATTGATTAAAAAAGATCTATACGACCCAACTACAATTCATTTCGCAGCTGACAATATGACAGAATCTTGCAAGAAAGAGCCAAATTTTGAACCTAAATTTATTTTTTATAAAACGGACAAGTGGAAAAATATACATAAAGATTCAAGAGATGCTTTTGATTATTTTATAAAAAAATTTTCAAAAAATATTGAAGTATTTGATACTCCTTCATATTTTAGAAACATTCCAAAACACCATCAAATTATTCACGAAACAGATCTAGCTAATAATTTTCAAACTTATTATAAAAAAGATAAAAAAAAACTTTCTAAAGAGATGAGGGAAGCAATTGAAAGAGGGCTAAAATATTCAGCTTATGATTATGCTAATGCAATAGATTTTATGAAACAAAGCTACCAATCTTACAAAGAAGTTTTTGAAGATTATCACGGGGTGATTACTCCATCTTCAAGTGGCGTAGCAGACAAAGGCTTAAAGTCAACAGGTAGTGCAGATTTCCAAAAAATTTGGACATTCATGGGTTTGCCAACTATTTCACTTCCTTTACTTACAGGTGAAAGTAATTTACCATTAGGAGTTCAGTTAATAGGCGACAAACTTGATGATATTAAATTTTTAAGTACAGCGAACTGGCTAGAAAAGAATTGTAAAGATGATTAATAAAATAACATCATTGGTAGGAGTTTTATTAGCTATAGCCTTTTTAGTGGGACTATCATCAACTCTAACTAGATCTCCATCTATTGGTTTTTGGGACATACTCCCAGCTTATATTTTTGTGGCCATATCTATAGGTATGATGATTTACGATACTTTCAGCAATAAAAAATAGCCCGACCTAACCTGACTAAGAAAAATTATTCATATCTTCCTTATATTTTACTTTTTATACAACCAGCTTTTATGGCAACCAACTCAATTATTGCTCGTGGAGGAGTGATATATGTTCCTCCTATTTCTCTAGCTTTTTATAGGTGGTTTTTTGTTTTCTTAATTTTACTACCTTTTACAATTAATAGTATTTTAAAAAATAAAAATTTTTTAAGAAAGGAATCTAAACAACTTTTTTTTTTAGGATTCATGGGCTGTGGAATATGTGGAGCCTTCCCTTTTCTAGCTGGTCTAACAACCACTGTTACAAATATTGGAATTATTTATACCTCATCTCCTATTTTTATAATTCTAATTTCATCGATTTTTTTTAAAGAAAAAATATTTAAGCTTCAAATTTATGGATTAATATTGTGTTTATTAGGAGTATTTTTAATTATTACAAAAGGTAAAATTTCGTTGTTGCTAGGCCTAAAATTTACGACTGGAGACTTGTGGGTTCTGGGTGCGGCTATAGGATGGGCGTTGTACGCTATATTTTTACTTAGGTGGAAAAGTAGATTTAATTTTTTTGCACGGTTTTGTTTGATTGCATTCATGGGCTCTGTTTCTCTTCTACCATTTATGATTCTCGAGAATACTTTTTTTCGAAGTATAAATTTCGATAAATATTTTTATTTTTGGACTCTGTTTGCAGCTTTTTCACCTGGAATTATAGCATACACAATTCATCAAAAAGTTCAAAAAAGTTTTGGCGCCTCAACAACAGGCTTCATATTATATTTATTTGCAATTTATGGTGCTTTTTATGGAATTATTTTTTTTAATGAGAAGTTGGAAGTTTACCATTATATTGGTGCGCTTTTAGTTTTTTTAGGAGTTTTTTTTGCAAAGAAAAAAAAATTTAAATCACTGTAATAAACCCTTGGCAAAAAATTCAGCAGAAAAAGGATGTAGGTCTGTTTCTTTTTCACCCATACCAACAGCTAGGATAGGAAGCTTATATTTTCTACATATAGCTAAAACAATACCTCCTTTAGCAGTACTATCTAGTTTAGTGATGATCAATCCAGTGACGTTATGTATTTTAGTAAATTCTTCAACTTGGCTCAATGCATTTTGTCCGGTAGTTGCATCCAAGACTAAAATTGTTTCATTGGGAAAAGTTTGATCGATTTTCTTTAAAACATTAAATATTTTTTTATATTCATCCATCAGGTTCTTTTTATTGTGCATTCGGCCAGCGGTATCTATTAAAGCTATATCAATACTTTTTTCTTTTGCATAAGCAGCTGTTTTATAAGCGACTGAAGCAGGGTCACTTCCAGTATCAGACTTAATAATATTGACATTAATCTTATTAGACCAGAGTTCTAATTGTTCAATAGCTGCAGCTCTAAAAGTATCAGCCGCACCAAAAACAATAGATTTTTTATTATCTTTATAAAATTTACCTAATTTTCCTATCGTAGTTGTTTTTCCAACTCCATTCACTCCTGATACAATAATTATTGTTGGTTTGTTTGAATTTAAAGTTAGCAAATCTTTTTCATAAGGAATTAAAATACTAGCTATCTTTTTTACTAAAATATTAATAATTTCTTTTGAATCTATTAAATTTTTATCAACTTTTAGTTTTTCAAATTCTTTCTTTAATTCAGCAGCAGTTTCAGTGCCAACATCGGCGCTTATTAAAAGCTCTTCAAACTGAGATAAAACAGTTTGATCAATGTTCTTTTTAGAAAATATATTTTTTATACCTAAAGATAAATTAGAAGAACTTAGGTTAAGACCTTTTTTAAATTTATCAAGTAAGCTCATTTTAAATTTCAAGCTTAATATGTTTTATATCTGAAACTGGACCTCTCATCAAAATATTTAGATCCTTGTCTATTTTAATATTTAAACTTCCCTCTTTAAATTTAATATTAATGTCATTATCGGTTAGTTTTTTTGCTAATGATGCAACTGCCGTAGCACAAGCAGCTGTTCCACATGCTTTTGTCAGTCCAGCACCACGCTCCCAAACGTTTACTGTAATATTATTTTTGTCATTTATTTGTGCGAATGTAACATTAATTTTTTCAGGAAATAATTCATGATTTTCAATTTTAGGACCTAATATTTTAAGGTCATACTCAAAACATTCTTTGACAAAAAAAATTATATGAGGATTACCCACATTAAGGCTGAAGCCATTAGTAAATATTTTACCATCAATGTTAAGAGTTATATTATCGTGATCTAATTTTTTTATTAATGGAATTTTATCCCAATCAAATACAGGTCTCCCCATTCCAAGCTGAACATCAAAGTCTTTAAAAATATCCGCTTCAAGAAATCTATTGCTTGTTTTAAGCTTAATTTTTTTTGTATTTAAATCTTTGCTTAAAAAATAAGCCACACATCTACTTCCATTTCCGCATGCACTTACTTCATTTCCATCTGAATTAAAAATAGTGATTGGAAAGGTTTTATTTACTTCTTCTTCAATAAAAATTAATTGATCAAACCCAATATCACGATGAAAAGACACCCGATTACCTAGCTCAAATATTTTCTCTTTGGATATATTTATAGATTTTTTTCTTCTATCAATAATAATAAAGTTGTTACCTAAGCCATCCATTTTAAAAGCATTAATCACAGGCATAATAGAAGATTAGTATAATTATTCGTTGACTTTTAAAACCCCAAATTGTAGCTTCATCCACTTTCCGCAAATTCATATGTTTTTGCGGTGCTCTTAGAAATAAGAGGATCGACACTAGTCAGCGAAGGTTCGCCCACTAGTGCGCTTGGTGTTGCGTGATTAAAAATGTTTGAAAATTTAACAAATAAACTAGAGAGTATATTCTCTAAACTTAAAACAGCACACTCTTTAAACGAAGAGCAGGTAGACGCTGGTCTAAAAGAAATACGTTTAGCTTTATTAGAAGCTGATGTTGCTCTTTCGGTTGCCAAAGAATTTATTGAAAAAATAAGACCAAAAGCTATTGGTCAAGAAATTTTAAAATCAATCTCTCCAGGTCAAATGATAGTTAAAATTGTTTACGATGAACTAGTAAACTTTTTAGGTGAAAAAAATCAAGAACTTAATCTAAATGCAGTACCTCCAGCTTGTATTCTTCTAGTGGGTTTACAAGGATCAGGTAAAACAACTAGTGCAGCGAAACTAGCTAAACTATTAGAAAAAAAATTTAACAAAAAAATTTTCTTAGTCAGCCTAGATATTTATCGTCCAGCAGCTCAAGAACAACTTAAAGTTTTAGCTGAGGCCAATCAGCTTAATCACCTTCCGGTAATTAGTGGACAACAACCATTAGACATAACAACAAGAGCTTTAAATGCTGCAACACTTAATGGCTCAGATATTATTATTTTTGATACAGCAGGACGCACTCAAGTTGATCTTATGATGATGAATGAGATTAAACAAATTAAGGACCTTACCAAACCAGTTGAAACTATTTTAGTAGCAGACTCACTAACCGGTCAAATTGCTGCAAACGTAGCAAAGGAATTTGATAAAACTGTAGATATTTCAAGTATCATTCTAACAAGAATAGATGGTGATGGCCGTGGTGGAGCTGCATTAAGCATGAAGCATGTTACCAACAAACCAATTAAATATATCGGTGTTGGTGAAAAAATAGATGATCTAGAAGCATTTTACCCAGAAAGAGTAGCAAATAGAATTCTTGGAATGGGCGATGTTGTTTCTCTTGTAGAAAAAGCGTCAGAAGGTATGGACGAAGAAAAATTAAAAAACGCAGAGGAACAATTTAAGAAAGGGCTATTTACATTAGACGATTATTTATCCCAACTAAGACAGATGAAAAAAATGGGCGGTATGGAAGGAATTTTATCACTTTTACCTGGGGCAAACAAAATTAAAAAACAAATGGAAAATGCTTCAATTGATGAAAAAATTATTACTACAAATGAAGCCATTATTCTCTCCATGACAAAAAAAGAAAAAGAAGATCCAAAAGTAATAAACGGCTCTAGAAAAAGAAGAATTGCCACCGGAGCTGGAGCTGACATTTCAACAATTAATAAACTATTGAAACAGTTTAAGATGACAGCAGAAATGATGAAAAAGATGTCAAAAGGTGACAAGAACCCAATTCCATCAGGAGCCATTCCTGATGAATTGTTAAATCAGTTAAAACCAAAATGAAAGGAAACCAATGTTAAAGATAAGACTATCAATGGGTGGAGTTAGAAAAAGACCTATTTACAAGATTGTGATTGCAGATAGTAGAGCGGCAAGAGATGGAAAATTTATAGAAAAAATAGGTTCTTTTAATCCTCTCTTACCCAAAGATCATAAAGAAAGAATTTCCGTAGAAGCTGAAAGAGTCAAATACTGGTTAAGCAAAGGAGCTAAACCAACTTTGAGAGTTTCACGAATTTTAGGTGAAGCACAAATTATGCCAATGCCAAAAGCAGGAAATAATCCTCTAAAAGCTGTACCTAAAAAAGATAGAAAAAAAGGTGACGATAAAGAAGCACCTAAAACAGAAGCTCCTAAAACAGAAGCTCCTAAAACAGAAGCTCCTAAAACAGAAGCTCCTAAAACAGAAGCTCCTAAAACAGAAGCTCCTAAAACAGAAGCTCCTAAAACAGAAGCT
>Ga0307986_10002831_pt1 | contig 12280 bp, 12 predicted proteins | sample EllFjometageno82_FD_203170 | JGI IMG/M metagenome (GOLD analysis project Ga0307986, IMG submission 203170) | Marine microbial communities from Ellis Fjord, Antarctic Ocean - #82 | ecosystem: Environmental > Aquatic > Marine > Unclassified | place: Southern Ocean | collected 2014-10-09
AATGCTGAGCCAGTAGATGCCTTATCAATGATGGTTCATAAAGATTTTGCTCAAACGGTTGGAAGAGAAGTTTGTGAAAAATTAAGGGATTTAATCCCACGACATAACTTTATGATACCAGTTCAGGCTGCTATTGGAGGAAAAATCATAGCAAGAGAAACCATTAAAGGTTTTAAAAAAGATGTTTTAACAAAGATTCATGGTGGTGGTGCTAGAGATAGAAAAAGAAAATTGTTAGATAAGCAGAAAAAGGGAAAAGCTAGAGGTAAGCAATTTGGAAAAGTTGAAATACCTCAAGAAGCCTTCATAGGTGTGTTAAAAATTAATAAGGAATAATTAATGAATCAAGTTAATTGGGGAATTATTGGTTTAGGGGCAATAGCCGTTCAATTTGCAGAAGGATTTAAGAATATAAGTAATGCAAAATTATTAAGTATAGCTAGCAAACATTCAGATAAATTAAATAAATTTAAAGAAGATTTTAAGATAGATAATAATTATTGCTTTAATAATTATGAAAATCTCATAGGCAATAAAAATATTGATATAGTATATATAGCCCTTCCAACATCACTGCATTATGAATGGATTATTAAGTGTTTAGATGCAGGAAAAAAAGTTTTAGTAGAAAAACCTGCCACGATGAATTCAAAAGAAATTAAAGAAATAAAAAATAGATATATTGATAAATCAATTTTTTTTAATGAAGCTTTTATGTATATGTATCATCCTCAAATAATAAAGGTTATTGAAACAATAAACCAAGGAGAAATTGGTGAATTAATATCTATGGAATCAAATTACGGAGTTAATATTCTAACAAAAAAAATTTTTTTTGGCTTTAAAAAAATAAAAAAATTAAATAAAAAAAATAGAATTTTTAATAAAGAGCTTGGTGGGGGGGTAATATTGGATATAGGATGTTACCCCGTCTCTCTAAGTAGCCTAATAGCATCGCAAATATCGAACATTGATTATGATAAAGTTAAAGTAACAAACATTAAAAAGTATATGAGACCAAATGAAGTTGAAATAGATGCATATATGCAGCTAGTTTTTGATAATAATTTCAAATCAAATGTGCATGCTTCTTTTACAAAAAAACTAGGAACCAAAACAAGTATTTTTGGTAAAAAAGGAAAAATAGTAATAGAAAATACCTGGTTAGCAAATCCCTCATCAATTATAATTAAAAATGATAAAGTTAAAATTATCAATTTTAATTCAAGCTCAAATATATTTTCATATGAAATAGAAGCGTTAAGTAAATGTATTATAGAAAATAAAGTAAAACCAGATTTCCCCAACTTAACAATTGATGATATAATTGGAAACATGAAAATTATAGATAAGTGGAAAAATTAATTTATGAAAAATAAGATCTACGATTGTATAACCTTTTATAATGAAAACTTACAAGTTAAATTAAGATTAAACATTTTAAATAATTATGTAGATAAATTTGTAATATGTGAATCTGTTTATGATCACAAGGGAAAGAAAAAAAATTTAAACTTTCAAGCTGAAGAATTTAAAGATTTTAAAGATAAGATTATTTATTTAGTTTTAGATACACAGTTTCCAGACACCACAGATCCGTGGATTACACAAGCTTATCAAAGAGAATTTTTATTAAAAAAACTAAATTTTTTAGATCCGGAAGATTATGTAATGTTTTCAGATCCCGATGAGATACCAACACCAGAGTTACTATCTAATATTGATTTAAAGAAAAAATTTGGAATATTTATGCAGAAAATGTTTTGTTATAAACTAAATATATATAACCAATATGAAAGTCCTTGGGAAGGTACAAGAATAGCTAAAAAAAAAAATTTAAAATCAATTGATTTTTTAAGACAAAAAATAGTAGCAAAAAATTTAAATTATTCAATTTTAAGATTTGATAAAGAAAGAAGTATAGAGGTTTTTAAAAATGGTGGATGGCATTTTAATTATCTTTTAAAACCAGAGGTCATATCAAATAAATTAAAAACTTTTGCCCATACAGAATTTGATAATGAAATATTTACAAATATTGAAAAAATTAAAGATAATATTAATAATTTGAATGATTTATTTAACAGGGGTAATAAATATCAAAAAGTAGAAATAGATGAAAGTTTTCCAAAATATATAATCCAAAACAAAGAAGAATTTAAAGAATGGATTATCTAAAAATGAATTTAAAGATTCCCACAATATAAGCAATATTTCGTAGAGATTTTAAAACATTTAAACTAAATAAATTAATGAAAAAATAAATAAAATTAGTTAATAATTGTCTTAAAGGTTTACTTTTTTTAAACTTATTTATTTTATTATAGTATAAATATTCACCAAATTTAAAATTAATATTTCTTATAAAAAAAGTTTCTAAATCATTCTTAGAAGATTTTGAACTTAGGTGTCTAGCTTTAGCTTTGCCAGCAATAATTATCTTATATCCCCTTTTTTTAATTCTATGACATAAATCAACATCCTCCCAATAGAGAAAAAATTGTTCATCAAAAAACTTTAGTTGTTTCATTTTTTTTACATCAAAAAGAAAATTTGCACCAATTACGCTATCTACGATTGAAAATTTAGGTATTGTTTTTGTTTTATTTAAATTGGGGGCTGAAATTATACAGTTATTAACTTTATTAATTGTTTTAAGTAGTTCATTAATTGATTTCATATTAATTAAAATATCTGCTTGTGTTAATAAACAGTATTCTGATTTAACATTTTTTAATAAAAAATTACATGATCTTGCAAAGCCAATATTTTTATCAAATATTATATATTTAATTATATTTGAGTTTTGTTTTAAAATCTTAGCTTTTAACTTGTAATCATTACTTTGATCTAAAATGATTAGTTTTAAGTTTTTATACTGATTAATATTTTTAATCAGAATGTGTGGAGTCTTATAAAGTGGTAAAATTACCGTAATATTTTTTAAATTATTTTTTTTAAGCATGTAAAACTGTTTATAATAAGAATATATGTAAAATAAAACTTTCAATTTTAAAAGTTTTTAAAATGGAGGGGTGGCCGAGTGGTTTAAGGCGCACGCTTGGAAAGTGTGTGTACTGTCAAAGGTACCGTGGGTTCGAATCCCACCTTCTCCGCCATTAAATAAAGCCTAAAACACAAAGCTTATTTAAGGTATGTTAGTTATTTTAGTAAATTAATTTTCATCATTTTCTTTAAAAAAATGTTATAATTAACCAATTCCCATTATTTAAATTATGACAAATAATTCAACATATAAAGCAGACTCAATCAAAGTATTAAAAGGTCTTGAGGCGGTTAGAAAAAGACCAGGAATGTATATTGGTGATACAGATGATGGAACAGGTTTACATCATATGGTTTATGAAGTTGTTGATAACTCTATAGATGAAGCATTAGCAGGACACTGCACAAATATTGATGTTAAAATTAACTCTGATGGAACAATTACAGTAAGAGATAACGGTAGAGGCATACCTGTTGATATGCATAAAGGTGAAAAAATGTCTGCTGCTGAAGTGATTATGACTCAACTTCACGCAGGTGGAAAATTTGACCACGATTCCTATAAAGTATCAGGAGGCTTACATGGCGTTGGAGTTTCAGTTGTAAATGCATTATCAGAAAAATTAAAATTAGAAATCGATAGAGATGGAAAAAAATACCTTATAGAATTTAATAACGGAGCATCAAAAGCTCCACTTAAGGCAGTAGGAACATCAAAAGAAACAGGAACGCAAATAACTTTTTTACCTTCAAAAGAAATTTTTTCTTCAATAAAATTTACACCAAGTATAATTATTAAGAGAATGCGTGAACTGGCATTCTTAAATAAAGGAATAAAAATAACAATTAATGATTTAAATCAAAAAAAACAAAAGATAATAGAATTTAAATTTGATGGAGGGGTTTCAGAGTTTGTTGATTTTTTAGATGAAAAAAGAGAAAAACTTTTAAATAAATCTGGAAATGATTTATTTAAAAAACCAATTTATGTTGAGGGTAAAAAAGATAACATTGAAATTGAATGTTCTTTAAAGTGGAATGCTAGCTACGGTGAGGATATTTATCCTTATACAAATAATATTTATCAAAAAGATGGAGGTACTCATTTATTAGGATTTAGAAGCGCACTAACTAGAGTAATTAACAAATATGCAACAGAACACAATTTATTAAAAAAAAATAAATTAACTATTTCAGGTGATGATATTAAGGAAGGTTTAACTTGTGTAATATCTGCAAAAATACCTGATCCAAAATTTTCCTCTCAAACAAAAGATAAATTAGTTTCATCTGAGGTAAGAATGATTGTAGAAAATATTGTTAGTGAAAAATTATCAACCTGGTTTGATCAAAATCCCACTACATCTAAAATTATTTTAGCAAAAGTAATGCAGGCTGCCCTAGCAAGAGATGTTGCTAGAAAAGCAAGAGAAAATGTAAGAAGAAAAGGTGCTTTAGAATTAAGCGGTTTACCTGGAAAATTAGCCGACTGTCAGATTGGAAAACAAGAAGGAACAGAATTATTTATAGTTGAGGGAGATTCTGCAGGAGGCTCTGCGAAACAGGGAAGAAATAGGTCAAACCAAGCAGTTTTACCACTAAGGGGTAAAATTCTTAATACCTATGTTGAAGAAATTAAGCCTAAAAAAAATAGCAACAAAGATGGAAGTGAACACAGAACAAAAGCATTATCAAAAATGATTTCTTCAAACGAAATTGTTACTCTTATTAACGCTCTTGGTTTAGATCCTAAAACAGAAGACTTGGATTTAAAAGATTTAAGATATGGAAAAATCATTATAATGACGGATGCAGATGTTGACGGATCTCATATTAGGGCATTATTACTAACTTTTTTTAATAACAAACCATTTAATAAGCTAATTGAAAATGGACATGTATATCTTGCACAGCCACCTTTATTTAAGATTAATAAGGGAACAAAAGGAGTCTATATTAAAGATGAAAAAGGATTAGAAGATTACATTTTGAACCATAGTAAAGAATTAAAGAAAATTAAAAAAGGTACCAAAGAATTTAATAAGGCCTACGAGGAAGAAAAATCTAGAATGAGTATTCAAAGGTTCAAAGGCTTAGGTGAGATGAATCCGGATGAACTCTGGAGTACAACGCTTGATCCAGAAACAAGAAATTTATTACAAGTTCAATATTCAAAAGATTTAAAAAAAGATCAACTTCTTATTCATACTTTAATGGGTAACGATGTGGCTTTAAGAAAAGATTTTATTGTTTCAAATGCAATTAATGTTCAAAATCTAGATATCTAATAATGAAGTTTTTCGAAACTTCAAAATATTTTTCCTTAAAAAAATCTACATATATTAATCTAAGATGGATTGCTATTATTGGTCAACTTATAACTATAAATTCTATTTATTTTATTTTTAATTTTACATTTGAAATAATTTTAGGAAATTTGGTAATTTTAATTGGAATAATAAGTAATCTCTATTTAATTTATATTAATAAAAATACACAGTTATTAGAAAAAATAGCCTTCTCCCTTTTATTAATTGATATTTTGCAGCTAAGTTGTTTAATTTATTTAACAGGGGGAATTGCAAATCCTTTCTCAATTTTTTTGATAATTCCAACTATTTTTTCATCATCGAACTTAGGTTTTAAGAGTAATTTTTTGCTAGCTAGTGTCACTATTTTAATAATTATTTTTCTTACTTTTTTTAATCATCCACTGCCATACCCAGTTAATGAACATTTTCATGTTGATAGTTATTATTATTATTCAATTCCCATCTCATTAACAATTGCTTTAATTTTTTTAAATTATTTTGCTTTAATTTTTGGAAAAGAATCTAGGATTAGAAAAGAAGCTCTAAATAAAATGGAAGAAATTATGTCAAAAGAACACGAACTTTTGTCACTAGGTGGCCAAGCTGCTGCTGCTGCTCACTCTTTAGGTACTCCATTTTCTACAATAAAAATTATATCTGCAGATTTATTAAAACAATTTAAAGATAACCATGAAATTAAAAAAGATATTGATCTTTTATTAAGTCAAATTGAAAGATGTAGTGAAATATTAAAAAAATTAACACTAAATCCTACAGTTGAAGATGATTTTATTGATAGAGATCTAACTATAGTTGACTATGTAAATGAAATTATAAAGTCTTTTAAAGAAACAAGTAAAAAAGAATTTATTATAAATTTTGATCAATACTCTAATTTACTAAAAATTACTAAATCTATGGAGATTGTTTATGGATTAAGAAACTTTATTGGAAATGCTAATAAATTTTCGACAAATAAAGTTTTTATAAGCATAAAAAGTGATAACATTTTTACAGAAATTATAATTGAAGATGACGGTGAAGGATATCCCAATGACGTGCTAAGAAATATTGGTGAACCCTATGTTAAATCATATAAATCTTCTATAAAATCTAAATCAGGATTAGGTCTTGGTATTTTTATAGGTAAAACTTTGCTTGAAAAGAATTATGCAAATATTTTATGTAAAAATTCACAGACAAGAAGTGGTGCAGAAGTTAGTATTAAATGGAAAAATGAAGATCTTATAAAGCTTTAGTGCAATTTATTTTTATTCTCAAATAGACCACTTAGTTGAGAAATCATAACATCACCAAGTTCATGTACATCCGTTATTTTAATAGCCTTATTATAGTACCTAGAAACATCATGTCCAATACCGATAGCTAAAATCTCAACATCACTTTTATTTTCTATAAATTTGACCGTTTTTTTTAAATGTTTTTCTAAAAAGTCTCCTGAATTAACTGACAGAGTAGAGTCATCTACGGGCGCTCCATCTGAAATTACCATTAGGATTTTTCTTTCCTCTTTTCTTTTTTTTATTCTGTTATAAGCCCAAGATATAGCTTCTCCATCTATGTTTTCTTTTAACAGCCCTTCTTTAAGCATTAAACCTATATTATTTTTAGCTTGTCTCCAGTGAGTGTCTGCTCCCTTATATATTATGTGTCTTAAGTCATTAAGTCTGCCAGGACTCTTCGGTTTATTGGTTTTGGTCCAAGCCTCCCTACTTTTTCCTCCTTTCCAGTTTTTAGTGGTAAAACCTAATACCTCAACTTTCACCGAACATCTTTCCAAGGTTCTGGATAGTATATCTGCACAAAGTGCTGCGATTGTTATAGGACGTCCACGCATTGATCCTGAATTATCAATTAACAAGGTTACCACAGTATCTTTAAAATCAAGGTCCTTTTCTTTCATAAAGGATAGTGAATTATAAGGATCCATAATAATTCTAGTTAGTTTAGAGCTATCCAACAAACCTTCTTCTAAATCAAACTCCCAAGATCTATTTTGCTTTGCAAGCAGTTGCCGTTGTAGTTTATTTGCAAGTTTTGTTATTAGATCTTGGAAACCAACAAGCTGTTGATCTAAATTCTTTCTTAATCTTTTGGTTTCTTCTGCATCTTCTAAGATTTCAGCTTTTGAAATTTCATCAAATTCTGTTGTAAAAATTTGATATTCTTGATCAACATTGTTTAAATTATTTTTTTGTATTATTTTTTCTGTACTTTCTTTTAGAGAGTCCGAATCTTCTAATTGCTCATTCATTTGTTGATCGCTAAGATCAAAACCTGCATCTTGAGCAGTCTGTGATTCATCTTGCTTATTTTTTTCCTCTTCACCATCTGATTGATTTTCATCATTACCTTCTGGTTTATCGTTCTGTTGACTATCTTTTTCATCATCATTTTCATTATTCTCTTCATTATTTGAATTAAAAACATCCATATTTTCGAGAATTTTTGAAAACTTTAAACTATAATTATTTTGATCTTCTAAATTTTTTTTTAAGAAATCTAGATGTTCATCAATAGAAGATATGAAATCTTTCTCCCAAAAACTTAACTTTTTTAAGGACAAAGCGTTAAGTGGTATGTGAAAAAATTTTTTTAACATATATAGCTCAAAGGCTTCTGTTACAGGAACATCTTCTTTATTTTTTATTTGATCTTTACGAGCTGAGTTAATTTTTTGATTATAATTCTCAGTTAAATTTTTTTTCACACCTTTAAGCATTTTTCCACCCAAAACCTCATATCTAATTTTTTCAGCAATATTATATAAAGATTTACAAGACATATTATTTGGTAAATTTTTATTAAATATTTCTATGTTTGAGAATTTTTTTTTAAGTGCACGAGAATCTGTTTCTGCTCTTAATCTAATAAAATCATTTTTACTTGATAAATTTGACACATCAAAAGAATCTATTTTTTTGGAATTTATATCTTTGTCAATTTTTTTGATATCCGGTTGATAATCTTCTGAAATTACTTTAGCAGTAGAGATGAGGGCTTGCTTAAATTGTTCTTTAAAACTATCTTCTTTATTACTCATTTAAATCTGAATATTTACCATCGATTCTGGTAATTCGTCACCAAAGCACCTTTGGTAGTATTCAGCTATAGTATTTTTTTCAATATCATCACATTTATTTAAGAACGTAACTCTAAAAGCATAACCAGTATCTTTAAAAATTTCTGCATTTTCAGCCCAATGCAGCACTGTTCGAGGACTCATTACTGTAGAAATGTCTCCTGCTATAAAACCTTTTCTAGTTAACGAAGCTACTTTAATCATGTTGGATACCTTTTCCTTACCTTTGGGATTATTTAAATTCTTATTTTTTGCCAAAACAATTTCCATTTCCCTATCAAGGCTCAGATAGTTTAAAGATGTAACAATATTCCATCTGTCCATTTGTCCTTGATTTATTTGCTGTGTTCCATGATATAGCCCCGTTGTATCTCCTAATCCAACTGTATTAGAGGTTGCAAATAATCTAAAAAATTTATTTTGTTTTATGACTTTATTTTTATCTAAAAGAGTAAAATTTCCTTCAGCTTCAAGTACTCTTTGAATAACAAACATTACATCTGGTCTTCCAGCATCATATTCATCAAAAACAAGAGCAACTGGATTTTGAATTGACCAAGGTAAAATTCCTTCTTTAAATTCTGTAATCTGTTTTCCATCTTTCATAACAATTGCATCTTTACCAATAAGATCAATTCTACTCACGTGGCTATCTAAGTTTACCCTAATACAAGGCCAGTTTAATCTTGCTGCAATTTGCTCAATGTGTGTTGACTTACCAGTTCCATGATAGCCCTGAACCAAAACCCTCTTATTAAAAGCAAAACCAGATATGATTGCAAGTGTAGTATCTCTATCAAATTTATAATTTTTATCTATATCAGGCACATACTCACTTTTTTTTGAGAATGCATCAACTTCCATATCTGAGTCAATTCCAAAAGTTTGTTTCAAAGACATTTTGATATCAGGCTGTATGTTTAAATTAAGTGTCAATTTTTTCCCTATAAGTATTTTTTAGCTGGGTATAAGCTAAAGTGATTAATTTAAGTTTTTCTTCGTATTCTTTATTACCTAAATTAATATCAGGGTGAAATTTTTTGACAAGAGTTTTGAATTTATCTTGTATTTCTTCCCATTTTAAACCGACTGAAGCACCCAAAATACTAAAAGCCTTAATATCGTTGGCATCAAACTTGAACTGATTCATGTGATTATATTCACCTCTAAGTTTAGTCTTATCAAACTCATCTTTTAAGGTGTTATTCCAAAGAACTTTAAAAAAATTATCTGAAGAACTAAAGCTTTGTGTAGGTTTATGCCAGGTCATATCTGATTTTAGGAAGTCAAATACCTGCTCATCATCCATACCTTTAAAATAATTCCAATTTTTATTGAATTCTTTAACATGAACTAAACAAAGCAGTCTGTAGCTTTTGCTATTATCTTTTTCAATTGGTGCTTTATATTCACCACTTTCAAAGCAATTATTCCAGTCACAAATATTTTTCATGTTATATAATAATAAAATAATAGTTATGAATATAAATGAATTAATTGCAATTGTTAAAAATAAGCTTGAAAAGGAAATAGTTATTCAAAACCTTAAAATTGAGGATAAAAGTTTTTTACACAAAAACCATAAAGGTCACCAAGAAGGAAAATTTCATTTAAAACTAATAATAAACTCAGACGAACTTGCTAAAACAAGCAAGATAGTCTCAACTAAGAGAATCTATAGTATCTTAAATTTAGAATTAAAAGAAAACATTCACTCAATTCAAATACTACTTAGTTAACTCTTCTCTTAGAAAAAGATGAATTTTTTTTTCATCAAATTGTAGCCTGTATATTGGAAGGCCTATTTTTTTAAGTAAGACTAAGTTTACTTTAGATGTATTATTTTTTTTATCTTTTTTCATAAAAGACAAAATTTTATTTAAGTTTTTTGTTGAAAAAAATTTATTAATATTTCTTGGAAGGTTTAATTTTATTAAGTGATTTTCAATCAATTTAAATTCCTCAATAGGTAAGATTTTATTTAGTAAGCTGAATTTTGCAGCAGTTTTGACACCCAGTATAACGGCCTCCCCATGATTTAGTTTTTTCGAATATCCCAGTGTTGCCTCATAAGCATGAGCAAATGTATGTCCAAAATTTAAAATTTTTCTTATGCCAATTTCTTTTTCATCTATTTCAACAACTTTTTTTTTAATAGAACAGCTTTGAAAAATTGTTTTTTCTATTAAGGGACTTTTGAGCTCTAATATTTTAGAACCATTTTCATTTAAAAAATTAAAAAATTTTTTATTAGCAATTAGGGCATGTTTTAAGATTTCTCCATAACCACATACGAGTTCTCTTTTAGGTAGAGACCTTAAAAAAGCAATATCAGAAATTACTAAACTAGGTTGATAAAATGCACCAATCAAGTTTTTACCATATTTACTATTTATCCCAGTTTTTCCACCAATTGAAGAATCTACTTGAGAGAGCAAAGTGGTAGGTATATTAACAAACTTTAAACCTCTTTTAAATATACTTGCTGCAAAACCAGATACATCCCCAGTGATACCACCACCAACAGAAATTACACAATCATTTCTGTTAAAGTTTTTATTTAGTAGGATAGATAAAATACTATCAATACTTTTTTGATTTTTATTTTTTTCGCTAGCATTAAAATAATGAAGTAATATTTTTTTTTTTGGTAAAGAATTTAAAACTTTATTTATTAATTTCCTGGGGACGTTTTTATCTGCAACAACGAGACATTGATTAAAATTAATAAAATTTTCTTTTAAGAGTTTTTGAAGCTTATACAAAATATTATTTCCAATAAAAATTGGATATTTTTGTTTTCCTGTTTTTACCTCTAGTTTAATTAATTTCATAGATTTTTATAACTTTCTTAACTATCTCAGTTTTTGTAAGTTTATTACAGTTTATCTTAAATTGTGCATTAGTGTATATTTTTGACCTGCTTTTAATTATTCCTCTTATTTCTTTCTCTGTTGATTTAAATGCAAGGGGTCTTTTTTTACTATTCTTAATTCTTTTTATCAAAATCGATTCATCCCAATTAAGCCAAAATGAAAAATGATTAGTTAAAGTTTCTTTTCTAATTTTATCATTAATAAATCCACCACCACCAAGAGAAACAACATTTCTAATATTTTTTAAAGATTTGAGTGTGATTTTTTCTTCTAAATTCCTAAAATAATCCTCACCTTTTGTTTTAAATATTTCTGAAATACTCATGCCCACACTTTCTGCAATTAAAATATCTATATCAATAAATGGAAGATCTAATTTTTTTGAAACCAAATAACCAATAGAAGATTTTCCAGACCCCATCATGCCTAAAAAAACAAGGTTTTTATTTAAATTCATAAGCTTTCTTTATTGAAAAAACACAAATATGTCTTAATTTGAAATTAATAGAGAATATATGCAAATTTCAAAAATTACAAGCACCAGCACAAGTAAAAGCGTTTTGATTAAAGCAGCATTAATTTTGGCTATTATTATTGTTGGAGTAGTAATGTTAGGGAAAATTGATTTTCCATCTCCCAATACAGAAATTGAAAAAATTATACCAAATGAAAAACTTAAAATTGTTAAATAAAAAATATTTATTAATTATCCTTTTTTATTTATTTTTTGGGTTTGAAGTACAATCTCAAGAACCTATTGATATATGGAATATAGAAGCTAAAAAATCGACAAAAAAAGTTGATATAGTTGAAAATGATGATGAAACTGACATTACCCAAAATAGCATTTATAAAATGCAATCTCAAAAAAAAAATAAATTAAATATAGAAGAAGATCAAACCCTAACATCAAACAAAATAAAAATTGTAGGTCTTTACGATCCAGCAGAAAATGGACTTAATATTAATATGTGGAGCAATTC
>Ga0307986_10002832_pt1 | contig 12277 bp, 10 predicted proteins | sample EllFjometageno82_FD_203170 | JGI IMG/M metagenome (GOLD analysis project Ga0307986, IMG submission 203170) | Marine microbial communities from Ellis Fjord, Antarctic Ocean - #82 | ecosystem: Environmental > Aquatic > Marine > Unclassified | place: Southern Ocean | collected 2014-10-09
AAAAACGCCTCACCACAAATTATACTCAACGTTGGAAATGGAATGGAAAATATCGGGCCCAATATTCAATAGGTTATATGGTGGCAACGTCATTGAATCGGGAATAATTCCAACAAACAACAAGTCGCTTTCTAAGGCAGAAGATAAAATGGCCGGGATAGGTGATTATATAGACGATGCTCTCCAATATGGTAATCCTAGAGAAGAATCTTCATTATATACTCCAGGCGACCAGTTAATTAGGGAGAACGGAGATGAGTATTTCGGATACTATCACATCAATGCCAACAAGCCTATGATTGGCAGACACCACACAGAAAAGTCTCACGAATTTTTACACCCACTGAGTGAAACAATATTTGATCCTGAACAAAAAACTGAAGAAGAAAAAATAATTCAAACCTCAGTTAAAACTTATAATTCTTTGCAATAAATTTTTACACGTCATATATTTTTATTATATTACTATATAAATGGTTATAGAGAATTCACATAATTTTAATGAAATGGCAAGGCTATGTATCGGATCAGATGGTATAGTGATACCCATACCCCTGGATCACAGGTCTCACCCTAGTAATTCCAACTTATCTGGTATTTATATACTCTTGCTAAATAATATGCAAAAATATTATATTCCAATTAACCACACCGAAGCCTTAAAGACGTTCACACTCGCAGAATCAAATAGCGTACTGTCAACCCTTAATAAAACATATGTCATAGATTCTAAAGAATATAAGCACATATTTGGCCAAACTCACGTATACGACTGTAATGCAATATCTTATCATATGTTTGGTAAGCGTTTATCCCTTGAAACTACTCCAGCCCACGAACAAATTTATTCAACATATTGGAAAAGAGACAACCTCAATGCCATTGTTCCAATATTTAAGCATTTGGAATATTGTGATACTATGTCTTCAATAATGTTAGATACAATACAAGATCCGTCAGCTAATTCTCCAGCATACTTAAAATTTAACAATACTTTACTAAATAATCTATTTGTTGTTGAAGACTCCGGATTAAACACGAATACCGGACTAGAATACTGTAGTTATAACCCATACACTCTAACGGGCAGACCAAGTAATAATTTCAATAAGGTAAATTATGCAGCACTAAATAAATCAGATGGTACTCGCGAAAAATATAATAGTAGATTTAAAAATGGCGGAATACTTGAACTTGATTACGATGCATATCACCTAAGATTAATAGCAGATTGTATCGGCTATGATTTGCCTGACGGAAGTATACATGAATATTTAGGTAAACAATATTTTGGAGGTGAAGCCTTGACGCCAGAACAATATAAGCAATCTAAAGAGATAAGTTTTAGAATACTATATGGTGGTGTACCAAAAGAATTTTTAACAATTCCATTTTTTAAAGCTGTAAATGATTTTATTTTTAAATTTTGGAAGTCCTGGTTGACTAAAAAACATTTTAAAACATATTTATATGAAAGAAAGGTAGAAATGTCAACGCTCAAAGATATGAAGCCTCAGAAGTTATTTAATTATTATATACAATCAATGGAAACTGAAGCCAGCTCAGAAGCAATGGCAGACGTTATTAAGGTTTTAGATGGATACAACACAAAACTTATATTATATACATATGATAGTTTTACATTTGATTTTGATCCAATAGATGGAAAAGAGCTCATTTTGAAAATAAAAATGGCTATGAAGTATCCAACTAAAATTGCTTATGGTGATAATTATGGTAAACTAAATGATGTTTCTGAACGTTTTTGCTGATATTTATAGAAAGAGGCTAATGTATGAACAAACTAATAGATAATCTTGTCCGTGAATGGGCATGGCGTGTAAACGATGGTATGCCTGACCCAAAGAACAGAACCCATGTAGAATTTCTTAGAGATGTATTGAGAGAATCTGGCTGCGGTGAAGACTTTATCCAAGAATATACCCAAAACCTTACAGAAGCCGGAAAATTTCAAGCAAGAAGTATAAAAACTGGAAATATAATAGATTATGGATCCAAAGAAACTATGGAAAAGGCTATTGAAGATGGTGAATCTGAACATTTAGATCCAAAAGACGAAAAAGAAACTGAAGAAAAACCAGATAACGCGCAAAAACTTTCTGCAGCAGACGGAGATTTTGACAGACCTTCTTTAGAGCCGGAAAAAGAGCTTGAAAAAACAAACGATGCTTCTAAAGCAAATAAAAAGGTACTTGATGATTTTGACACAAGGATAAATGATAGACTTGAAGGTCTAACGGATAAACAGTCAGAATTAGTAAAAGAAGCATCAGAAAAAATTAAAGTTTTATTTGACGTATCTGCTTCTAAAGATGACCAAACAGAAGCAGCTCAATGGTTAGTTGATAAAGCCGGTTTTTCAGCAAACGCAATGCCAAAGTCAGGCAAAAGAAAGGCCTACCTTAATAAGTTAGGAGGCGGTAGAAAAATACTAGGCCATGGAACAAATAACACGGAAGCTTTAGTCCAAAAAGTGGAGTCTCTAGTTGAATTGCGACAATTTGATGCAAAATCAGTCAAGCTAGAATTATCAACAGCCGCAAAACCAGATTTAGGTGATGAAAATATTGTTAAACCTAAAGATGATCCTAAGGTACAGGAATATTTTGCAAAACACCCAATACTGCAAAAAATAAGAGGTGGTTTACACGGAATATTTGCTGTTAAAGATAAAGATGGAAGTGTTAAAATGCCAAGCAGCGACCATTCTGCAGAATATTTAGCTCAAAGTTTTAGAAGTCCATCACTTCAAAACACAATCAATGTTGCCAGAAAACAAGCAGCAGCTGGCAATCTTGACGAAGCAGTTGCAATTTCACTAGAAAAACACCAGCAAAATCTAGAAAATGTTTTAAAAACTATAAAAATACCAAGCAAAGAAGCTAGAGAAGCTATTGCCAATAGCTATAATGATTTAATGGTAGAATTACATGAATCTGATCCTGAGGTTGCTTCTTCAATTCTAAAACAAATAGCAGAAAATAATTTATACGAGCAAGAATTAGCTAATGGCGAAGAAGTTTATTTACCATCAGCAGGAAACTTCCCAGCTGGAGATAAAATAAAGGGTGGTACAACCGAAAGGGTTTCATTAATAAGTTGTAAATTTGGAAAAAATGGTAGGATATATGGATGTCCCGCAAATTCTAAGACTATAGTTGAACTACACCAGAACCCGGCAAAACAAAATAATCAAGGACAATATCTTGGTGAAGAAGGCCATACACTACTTATCAATGATAACTTAATAAAGGGTGAAAGTAAAGAAGAAACAAAGGAAAAAACAACAAACTTTATAAAAACATCACTCGGTGAAATAAACCTAGGCAATACTTTTTCAGCTGAAGAAATAGACGAAATATCTGAAGTAACATCTGAATATATGGATGAAATTGACAGAATAAAAACAGAAGTAGCAGCTTTAAATCCAGCTGACAAAGAACAGTATTGGAAATTATTTGGTAAGAAATTGGCTAAGATAGAAGACAAATACAAAAAACGTCTAGGAAAAATAGTAACAGTTGAGAAAGCAGCTGCTCTAATAGGCGAAAATAATGCTAAGAATTTGGTGCAAAAGGCAGGCGTTAAAGTTGAAGCCCTCTTATCAGCAATTGAAATTGCAAATAATATTAGAACAAACGAGACATTACTAGAGTTAGAGCACAATAAACAATATTATGACAAAGATGATAAACCTAAGTTTGTCACTAGTAAAGGAACAAATAACCCAGATGATTATTCAATAACCTTTAGAACCAAAAGAACGCCTGGTAGAACTGGTGGTGGATGTCAACTATCATTTACAGGAGATGGAAAATCTGCAAAAATTAATTTACAATCTGACAGTAGTTTAACTGACGCCCAAACCGGTGAAGAAATAGAGGTATAATGAGAACTCAACTACTTTGTACGTTTACAAATAATAGAATACTATCGAAAACAATAGATAACGTTATAGACGCGTACGACGTATTATATAATAAGATATTTGTACTAAAAAACTCAACAGACCCTAGAGAATTGATGTGTACATATAATATTGATTCTAACGGAGATATCAAGGCTCTACAGGATACTATATCCTTACATAGGAAAAAACAAACTAATACACTTTATACTATTAACGCCTTAAACGAATGTATAAAAATATGTAATAATGGCGTACTAGATACATCCTACCAATTAGAATGGGAAAACTATAGGGATAGTATATTACTAACAGATGACTCAAGTCTTCGTAGAATAGACACCGATGTTCAAGAAATAATATATATTAGGGTAAAAAGGTAACATATGAAATCCAAATCAGCTAAAACAGAAGACATAGGCATGCTGCCAAATGGAAAACCAATTGGTAGAAAAAATACAGTATCATCAACCCCTAAATATGATCCAGATGCCCATTTGGCAAGACGGGACAAGGACGAAGAGAAACTTAAAGCTCTCCTAACAGATCTAATTAAATCTGAATTGAAAAAACTTTCAAAATAAATCACCTAGATTTTTTTATTTGAAATATTTTGTTTATATTTATATATAATAATAATTAACTAATTAACCAATAATAATTGAAATATGAGTAAACTCACAATGTGTGTCCTGCTTTTCTTGTTTGGACAAACCGCAATCTGGTTTCAAACCAATGGCCAATTCCTTTGGAAATGGTTCGAAAAACACCCTTTAATTTTATCAATAGTAGGCGGTTCAACCATATCATATGCTTTTATATTGGCAACTAAATATGCGTTTGACCATTTTGATGGCCTACTATGGCCCGGCAGATTCTTAGGGTTTGCTTTAGGAATATCTTCCTACGCAATTTTGACTTGGTATTTTATGGGAGAAGGCATCAGTTTAAAAACTCTTACTTCTTTAATCCTATCAGCAGGTATAATTTGCGTACAACTATTTTGGAAATAATGTTAATAACTTTTAACTCAGGATTTTTTTATGTTAAACAAATTGATTATATTACTATATAAAATTAAACTATGGCAAAACAACTAGGATACGCATGTATAAATATGACTTTAAGTGAAGAAGGCATATCATGCAACAGAAGTATGATACGAAGAACATTTGATGCAAAAGGTATAAACTATGCGTCAGAATTAATTGTTCATAATATTACTAATCTATTAAAACTTGTAAATTGGAATAATGAAAACGGAATAAAAGTATATCGTATGTCCAGTGATATGATGCCTTGGATGTCTGAATATGAAATATCTGATCTACCAGATTATATTGAAATTTGCGCACTCTTAAAGGCTGTTGGAAAACTTGCTATGGATAACAATCAACGTTTATCATTCCACCCAGGACAGTTCTGTGTATTAGCTTCTAAAAGCGAAAAAGTGGCATCAAACGCTATTAATGAACTTGACAAGTCAGCACAAATTATGGACCTCATGGGACTGCCTAAGTCTCGTATGTCAAAAATAAATATACACGTTGGTGGTGCATACGGAGATAAAAAATCTGCGCTTGAAAGATTTTGCAAAAATTATTTGCGCACTTCTCCATCAGTACAAGCTCGTCTTACAGTAGAAAACGACGATAAAGCTAGTATGTATTCAGTACAAGACTTATATTATGGAGTATACAATGTTGTTGGTATACCTATTGTATTTGATTATCACCACCACCAATTTTGCACTGGTGATCTTACTGAAGAACAAGCTCTTAAACTAGCCGCGACAACCTGGAATGGAGTGAAGCAATGCACACACTATTCAGAATCTAGGCGCAAAGAACAAACCTTGATTATAGAAGATATAATGCTAAAAAATAAAATAACACATGAAACTTTGCATGATTTTCCAACCATAGCAAGCATGCATAAAGAAGTAAGCAAAATAAAAGTACAGGCTCATTCAGACTATATAGTTAACGAAATTTTAGATTACGGTCTAGATATTGACGTTGTTATTGAATCTAAAGCAAAAGAATTAACGGTACAATCGTACCAAAAAAAATATAAAAAGATTTTAACTGAAATTTTTTAGTTTGAAATCTTTTTATTATATTAACTTAATAATAATTAAAACAGGAGAAAAAAATGGCTATTGATTTAGAAGCAATCAGACGTAAGTTAAATGACTTGTCGTCGCAAACAAAAAGAACAGACAACCTTTGGAAACCAAAACCAGGGTCTAATCAGGTTAGAATTGTACCTTACCAACACGATACAGATAACCCATTCATGGAATTATTCTTTCACTACGATTTAGGTAAGAAAAATTATTTATCACCGGTAACATATGGAGAATCAGATCCGGTTGTAGAATTTTCAGAAAAGTTAAAATCAACTGGTAACAGTGATGATTGGAAACTTTCTAAAAAATTAGAACCAAAAATGAGAGTGTATGTGCCAGTTATCGTTAGAGGCGAAGAATCAGACGGTGTTAAATTTTGGGGTTTTGGTAAAACAGTTTACCAAGAACTATTAGGATTTATTGCTGACCCAGATTACGGAGATATTACTGATATTGGTGCAGGTAGAGACATTGTTGTTGAGTTTACACCAGCTGAAGGAGCAGGCAACTATCCTAAGACAGCTATCCGCGTAAAACCAAACCAAACGCCAGCAACTGAAGATAAAAACTTAGCTGATAAAATTGTAAGCGGCCAAACTGAAATATTTTCAATTTTCAAAAAACAAAGTTATGACGACTTAAAGAAAGCACTAGAAGCTTGGTTGAACCCTGACCAAGATCTAACAGAAGCTCAAACTGACGTTCCATGGGAATCCAAGGAAAAAACACTTGTAACCTCAACTGGTACTTCTGAACCAGCCAAAACACCAGCAAAAGCTTCAAAAACTGATGATATCTCAGCAGCATTTGACGATTTATTCCAATAATGGCTACTAAAAGAGAAGATAGAGACAGTTTAGCTGCAATAGTCGCAGATTCACTAAATAAAAAGTTTAAAGACTATAAGGTTGCATACTTCTTAGATGGGGCAGAAGACACACCAACAGATTTAACTGAATGGATAAGTACAGGATCGTCCATGCTAGATATGGCCATTTCCAATAGGCCTCATGGAGGTATACCAGTTGGTAGAATTACCGAAATAACTGGTCTAGAAGCTTCAGGTAAATCTTTGGTTGCAGCCCAAGTCTTAGCCAATACGCAAAAGAAAGGTGGATTGGCTGTATACATTGACACAGAAAATGCAATGAATGAAGAGTTTTTAAGAACTATTGGAATGGACACTTCTAAAATGCTATATATTCAATTGGAAACTGTTGAAGATATTTTTGAAGTTATTGACAATATAATAACTAAAGTTAGAGAAAGCGACAAAGATAGACTTGTTAGTATTGTTGTAGATTCTGTAGCAGCTGCAACAACAAGAGTTGAACAAGCAGCTGATTATGATAAAGATGGTTGGTCAACTGGTAAAGCTATTATTCTTTCAAAAGCTATGCGCAAAATAACGCAAATGATTGGAAGACAAAGAATAGCTCTAATGTTTACTAACCAGCTTAGGCAAAAAATGGGCGTTATGTTTGGAGATCCATGGACAACATCAGGCGGTAAAGCAATTGCATTCCACGCGAGTTGCAGGTTAAGACTGAAGGCAGCAGGCCAGATAAAGGCAAAAGTTAATGGTCAAGATCAAACTGTTGGAATAAAAACAAAATGCCAAGTTGTTAAAAATAGAATGGGCCCACCATTAAGAACTGCTGAATTTGATATTTATTTTGACAGTGGAATTGATGACTTTGGCGGCTGGTTGAGAGTTTTAAAAGACTATAAACTAGTTTCTCAAAGTGGTGCATGGTATACATACACAACTGACGATGGTGAAGTTATTAAATTTCAGTCTAAAGATTGGAATGCCAAACTTGAAAGCGATGAACATCTACAAAAAGAAATATATGATAAAATTTGTAATACTCTTATAATGGATTATAAGGTAGAAAATTTTGGAATAGATGACTTGGAACATACAGATGAAGCTCCACCAATAGGTTAATTAAATGGAAGAAACAGGGTGTAATGTCATCCCGGGTAAATTCAATACACCTGTTTCTTCCTATGTTCTACTAATAAAGGCCACCTTCACGTGGTGTAGAATGTTAAGGTTAAAAGTCCTCACAACGATAGCGACTATTTAACCGACTAAGAGCCTTTTATTAATAACTTTACCCCTCCAATTTTTTTATATCAATTATTTTTCTTATATTACCTATATGAATAAAAACTACACAGAAATATTAAAAAGTCTGAAAAATGACGAGACACCCAAGAGTGCAGACGACAGAATCTTAATTATAGACGGATTAAATACGTTTATACGGAGTTTTGTTGTTGTTCCAACCGTGAATGACAATGGTATACATGTCGGAGGTATAACTGGATTTCTAATGTCAATAGGATACGCTATAAGAAATATAAAACCAACTAGGGTTATTATTTGTTTTGACGGGAAAGGCGGAAGTCAAAAGCGAAGAAAGATTTTTCCAAACTACAAATCTAGTCGACGAGTAAGACACAGAATGACTAGGATAAACGCATTTAATAGTGTTGACGATGAAAGAGTTGCAATGGCTCAACAATTACAGAGATTATCTGAATATCTAGAAACATTACCAGTAACCGTTTTATCTCCTGAAAATATTGAAGCTGATGATGCAATGGCATACATTTCTCAACAGGTATACCCTAAGAGTCAATGCATTATAATGTCTACTGACAGAGACTTTCTACAACTAGTATCGGACAGGGTACAAGTATGGTCACCAACAAAAAAGAAGTTTTATTTTAAGGAGACAATAAAAGAAGAATTTAATATATATTCTAAAAATTTCCTAATGTATAGAGTATTGACTGGTGACAGTTCAGACGATATACCTGGAATAAGAGGTGCAGGCGCAAAAACGTTAATGAAAAGGCTTCCTATATTATTTGAAGATACCAAGATTGAACTAGAAGATATATTTAAACACGTTGAACAGGCAAACGATGGAACCAAATTATCTGCAGATATTTTAGCAAGCAAAGACATGCTAAAACTAAACCACGATCTAATGCAGCTTGATGAAGTTGATATACCTGGTAGAACAAAGCAATCAATACTACAAATAGTACAAAAGCCGATACAAAAATTATTAAAAATAAAGTTTTTATCCATGACGATAGACGATTCGCTCAATCTAAACATCAAAAATCCTCAGCTATGGCTAAAAGATACATTTAGCAAGCTTGATATATTTTCACAAAAGCAAACCAATGAAAGTAAATAAACTAAGTGACTTTGGATATGCATTCCAGATAAAGCTAATAGCAGCCCTATTCAGAGACAAGGTATTTTTACAGCAAATTATAGATATACTTGACTCTAGCTATTTTGATTCTGAGGCAAATATTGTTATATTGGATATCGTTAAAGAATACTTTTATGAATTTAAAAGTACGCCAACTCTAGAGGCAATGAAGATTAAAATTATAGAGATGGATAATGATCTTCTTAAGAAAACAATAGCTGAAAATATAAAGTCAGCATTCGCAAATCTAGAAGCTGAAGATCTAGATTTTGTCAAACAAAAAGCCTTAGAATTTTGTAAGAATCAAGAAATAAAAAAAGCAATACTTGAATCTGTAGATCTATTGAATAACGGACAATACGACGAAATAAAAGCTAAAGTTGACAATGCAATGAAAGCCGGTGTAGAAAAAGACATGGGCCACGAATACTCAGAGCATATAGACGAAAGATATTTAGACTCAGTTAGAAACACTGTAACTACTGGATGGGATGCAATTGATGATATTGCAGATGGAGGACTAGGAAAAGGCGAACTAGGCGTAATGGTGGCTCCAGCTGGAATTGGAAAATCCTGGGCCTTAGTAAACGTAGGAGCTGCCGCCATCAGAGCAGGATTAACTGTAATACACTACACCCTGGAATTAAACGCAGCTTATGTAGGATTAAGATATGATAGTGTGTTTACGGGAATACAGGCCCAAGAATTAAAATATAATATTGATGACGTTAAGAAAAAGGTTAAAACATTAAAGGGTGATTTGGTTGTAAAATATTACCCTACAAAATCAGCAACCGTAAACACAATTGCAGCCCACATTCAAAGGTGCACGGCTTTAGGTAAAAAACCCGACTTAGTAATTGTAGATTACGCAGATCTATTAAGGGGCCATGGTAAAGAAGTAAGATTAGAGCTTGGTAATATATACGAAGACTTACGAGGATTAGCAGGAGAATGTGAAATACCTATTTGGACAGCCTCCCAAGCAAATAGATCGGCACTAGAAGATGATATTATCGGAGCTGAAAAGATTGCTGAATCATATAGTAAGATTATGACTGCAGATTTTGTATTATCTTTAAGTCGAAAAATAGAGGATAAACTAGCAAATACTGGAAGATGGCACGTTATTAAAAATAGATTTGGACCAGACGGTATTACTTTTCCAAGTAAAATGAACGCTTCTAACGGCCAAATAGATATACACGTAGATACATCAATACAAGGAAAAGAAACATCCAAAGAAATGGATAATCATAATGAATATTTAAGAAAAATGATGAAAAAGAAATTTGACGAAATGAATTGATATACGTATATATCGATATTTATTAAGTACAACTGGCTTACTACCAGTTATTTTTTTCAATTAGGTTTTAGCAGGAGAACAACACATGGAAGTATCAAACGAAATATTATCAAACATAACGGTTCACATGAAGTACGCAAAATACGTACCAGAACTAAACAGGCGAGAGACATGGGAAGAATTAATCACACGGAACAAGGAAATGCACCAAAAAAACTTTCCACAGTTAAGTGTAGAAATCTCAGAAAAATATAAATTAGTATACGCTAAAAAGGTGCTTCCATCAATGCGAAGTTTACAATTTGCCGGCAAACCAATTGAGATAAGTCCAAACAGAATTTACAATTGTGCATACCTGCCTATAGATTCTATTGACTCCTTTAGTGAAACAATGTTTTTATTATTGGGTGGAACTGGTGTTGGATACTCTGTACAAAAACATCATGTAGATAAACTTCCAACAATAAGTAAGCCTTTTCCAAAGAGAAAACGACGATTCTTAATTGGAGATTCAATTGAAGGATGGGCAGATGCAGTTAAAGTTCTAATGAAGTCATATATGAACGGTGGAGGAAGTAGAATTGAATTCGACTTTTCGGATATTAGACAAAAAGGAGCTCAACTAGTAACTTCTGGTGGTAAAGCTCCAGGACCACAACCACTCAAGGAATGTGTATTAAAACTAACTGGCATACTAGAATCTAAAGAAACAGGCGAAAAACTTACAACACTTGAAGCTCACGATATAGTGTGCCATATAGCCGATGCAGTTTTGGCTGGTGGCATTAGAAGAGCCGCTCTAATTGCTTTATTCAATGCTGATGACGACCAAATGATTAGTTGTAAATCAGGTAATTGGTGGGAGTTAAACCCGCAAAGAGGTAGAGCAAATAACTCGGCATGTTTAATGAGGCATAAAATAACGAAAAGCTTTTTCATGGACCTTTGGAAAAGGGTTGAATTATCAGGCGCTGGTGAACCCGGAATTTATTTGAATAACGATAAGGATTGGGGAACAAACCCATGTTGTGAAATTGCTTTAAGACCATTCCAATTTTGCAATCTTTGTGAAGTAAACGTTTCTAATATAGAATCACAAGAAGACCTGAACGCGCGAGTTAAAACAGCGGCATTTATTGGAACCCTTCAAGCAGGATATACAAACTTTCATTATCTAAGACCAATCTGGCAGGACACAACTGAAAAAGAAGCTTTGGTTGGCGTATCTATGACCGGAATAGGATCAGGCACGGTACTAGGATATGATATGGTTGAAGCGGCCGATAAGGTTAAGCGAGAAAACTCAAGAGTTGCAAAGATTCTTGGAATAAATAAAGCGTCTAGAACTACTACTGTTAAACCTGCAGGAACAACTTCATTGGTACTAGGAACAAGTTCTGGAATTCATGCATGGCACAGTGAGTATTACATCCGTAGAATACGTGTAGGTAAAAATGAATCGATATATCAACATCTACTTACCCATCACCCAGAATTAGTTGAAGACGAATACTTCAGGCCACATGACACAGCAGTAATACAAGTTCCCCAAAAGGCTCCTGTTGGATCAATAATGAGAACTGAATCTCCATTCCAATTACTTGAAAGAGTTAAAACTGTTGCAACTGAATGGGTAAAATCAGGGCATAGGAAAGGTTCAAATACGC
>Ga0307986_10002833_pt1 | contig 12276 bp, 13 predicted proteins | sample EllFjometageno82_FD_203170 | JGI IMG/M metagenome (GOLD analysis project Ga0307986, IMG submission 203170) | Marine microbial communities from Ellis Fjord, Antarctic Ocean - #82 | ecosystem: Environmental > Aquatic > Marine > Unclassified | place: Southern Ocean | collected 2014-10-09
ACGAAGGATACCTTCAGTGAGTGTGACAACGTCTAAGCCTAACTCCATAGCATCGAGGAGGTCATCCGTACTCTCAGCTAGACGCTCAAGGTGAAAGAATACAGCCTCTTCAGGCTCAGTCATCTGAGGAGGGTTCTCGTACGGTGCGTTCTTAGGTTCAGCAGTCAAAGACTGTCCTGGGATAATAGCCATTGTTGTTATTCCTTATGCTCTACCAAAACGGTGGTTGCCGATGTCTGTCCAGTTACTACCTACGTTACCGCCCCAAGCTGGGGAAGCTACATTAGGGTTGTAGTAGTGAGTAGCACCACCTGTTACGTCTGTATAGTCTCCTGAGATGATAGCATCTGCAGCCTTTAGAGCTGACTTGCCAGGGCGTACCTTGTCCATGTCGATAGCGCCTTCACCACCAGCATAGCCTGTAACACCATTCCAAGCAGAGAACTGACCTGGTTTCATGATAACACCAGAGATACCCTCTCCGTACTTACCTGAGGCAGCTCGGTTAGCAATAACAGAACCAGCAGCAAGCATACCATCGTAACCTTCACCACCAGCTTCAGCTTGAAGTGTAAGAGCTAGAATCTCTCTGTCTGAGAAGCTACCAACACCTACTGTTCCTGGACGTGGGTTAGGGCGAGGGGATGTCTCAGGAGCTGATGATGACTCAGTAGGAGCCTCAGGTGTTAGGGCCTCCATTAAGGCTTGTCCGACACCTGAAGCTGTACTGCTTTGTGCCTCTGTCTGCTCAGGGCGCGCACGGGGCCGCATAAGGCCCTCTACAGTGGCTTGCTTAGTCTCTTGGGCAGTAGGGGCAGCAAACTTAGACCTGCTGTCCAGGACCGCCTTACGTGCTCTCTCAAGGGAATCTCTATATGTGAACTCTGACATGTTATTATTAATCCTTATTTGAAGAGAAGGCGAGTTAGTAGGTAACCTTTAGCTGCATCAGCTGCGCCTTTAGCTTGCTTATTTGCCATCTCCTTCTGGAGGGCCTCAGTCTTACCAGCTAGGAAGATGCTCATTGCTCTATCCTCAGCACTCTCAGACTGACGGAAGGCTTGGTCCATGATGTCACGCTCACGTTGCCAAATCTGATCCATTGTAGACTGAGTCATGTTATTAGTTGCTTGAGCAGCTTGACGGTTAGCTTCGTTCTGTGAAGCTGTGTTGATAGTAGAGGCGTTCTGTCGCCACTGAGCGTTAGCTTGCGCGATGACCAAAGCATTCTGAGCATTGAACTTGTTTGTATCTAACTTCATACCAGCATTGAACTGCTGTACCTGTGTAGCCATGTTAGCGAAGAACTGATTAGTCTGGTTCTCACTAGCAGCGTTAAACTGAGCAGCAGCGTTTGTAGCAGCTTGGTCACTAAAGATAGATGATATCTTCTGCTGTGACTTAAACAACTCAGTCTGTTGAGCCAAGTCCATGTTCTTCATATCCATAGCGAGGAATGATTGAGCATTGACTACAGCCGCTTGTTGACGGTTGTTAAGGTTAGCCATGTCCATGTTAGACATAGCAGCTGCGTCAGACAGAACCTTAGCATTAGCTGCACTCAGATTAGCTAAGTCAACGGACTGAGCCATACGAGCGTTCTCTAAGGCTACCTGCTGTTCAGCAGTGAAGTTCATGTTAGCGATGTCACTGATCTTAGCAGCATTAGCTACTTTAGACTGGAAGTTCTGTGTGAACTCCATACCTAAGAAGTTAGCACGTTGCTCAGCTGCAAACATAGCAGTCTGTTGACGGTTAGATAAGTTCTGTGACTCAAACTTAGCGAAGGTAGCTGCATCAGCTGCAGCAATAGGTAGAGCTGACTCCATAGCTGCTTGGATAAGAGCTTGACCAGCTATACTAGAAGCACCAAGACCACGAGCAGCCATAGCAGCTGTCGCGTTACGGAGGGCACCAGCGGCCCACGCAGGGGGTTCAGTCCCCTGGAAGTCCTGCATAAGCTCACCCATCTGACCACGTACTGTAGCCTGTGCCGAGGGGTCTGCTTGAGCAGCTTGTATGTCTAGCGCTTCATCTACAGCAGCCATATCAACAGCTGAACCTGAGATCAACTCACCAGTCTGAAGGGTACGTTCAGCAGCAGGAGATACTACTTGTGCTTGACCAAGTTGAGCTGCATCAAGACCTAGTTGAGCTAACTCAGTAGGGTCAGTCGTAGCAGCTTGAACTGTAGCATCTGCTGAGACCGCACCTTGCGTAGCTTCTACACCGGCAAGAGCTGTGTCTACTTGACTACCAGACAGAGTGGGGTCTACCCTAGCTGCGTCGAAGGCGTCAGGTGCTGTGATCTGAGGAGCACTCCCGATACTACCAGTACCAGCAGCGATGTTAGTTCCAGCAGCATTAGGGTCGATCTGTGCGACATCAGCTGTAGAGACTAAGGACCCAGGGTCTGTGACAGATGCAGTCATCATATCAGCTGCACCTTTAGTAGTCTTGGCAGCTTGGGCTGAAGACCCGATGGGCACTACTCTACCATCAGCTCCAATCTCATATCCGTTTGGAACGATCTGGCCGTTGACTAACTGACCTCCTTGAGGCCTTAAGAGAGACCCAGAGCCAGAAGCTTTAACTTTAGCAGCTTTAGCCCTAGCAGCAGCATCACGTTTAGCTTTAGCAGCAGCATCACGTTTAGCTTTAGCAGCAGCATCACGTTTAGCTTTAGCAGCAGCAGCAGCCTTCTCAGAAGCTGATGGACCGGAGTTACCACCACCACCGCCACGGGCAATGTAGCTATCGAAGCGAGTAGTAGGCATAAAGGGGTTATAGATCATCAGAAAGTCCTTCTGTGTAGCTTTTGTCTATCATAGAACCTTCGAAAGTGGACCTGAGTGGTGGTTCCATAGAGTTCTTTGTGCTCTCTCCGTACGGCTCTCATCATCTTGAGAGTATGACCATACGGAGCTATGAATTCGATACCCCAGAGTAAGTAGTCATTACCTGGGTTTTCTCTTTGGTAGTCTTCTGCGACTGGTTGGTACTCATCCGTTAGGAATAGATTGGACTGAGTAGGAGATAACCAACACCAAGTTATAAGACCTATAGGCTTACTCTCTTGGTAGTATATTCTTATTCTATTGTAGGAGATGGGTAGGAGGAGGTAGGTATGGAGTTCCTCTAGGGTATACTTAGAGTGTATATCACCTTCATTGAACAACTCCATACCATCTAACACTGCTGTGTACTTGTCTATTACCATTGAGTACCTATGTATACCTATACATTACCGGGGGGCAACTATAAGTCTTATTATACACATTCTTTGGGTACTTGTCAAGTACTAAATTAGATAGGTGCAGCTTCTAGGATAATCAGAGTACCAGCAGCTACCTGCTTGAGTATCTCTGCGTAGTGGCGGTTGGATGGGTCCAAGGGGATAGACATGAGTAGTCCGTCGATTGTTGCTTGGATTGACGAAGGGTTGCCAGTGAGTTCGTCAGTACCTTGTGTGGCGCTTGTGATGTTCATTTGGGTTTCCATCTTATAACTCCGCATCAAATGTAAGCTCGGCGTCATTGTTTGCTTCGGTATTTATATAACCGCAATTACCGATGCTTAGATTTGCAGTTGTTTTGCTAAAGTTCATCGTTGCCCCAGTTGGAGTGGAGGTCTGTAACCCGATATTACTACATACCTCATCCCCACCTACATTGTTATTAACCCTAAAGTTACCCACCCCATTGTTGCCTAGCGTTGGACCTGTACGCATAGTGACGGGGTGCATAAACTCACCCTGCATTATCGTTGTGCTGTGCAAGCGGCAAGGAGATTTTATAGTCTGGTAATATGCAGTGTACTTCAAGTTGTAGAAATACCGCTGGCATCTCGCCAGTTCGTCCCCGTAACTCCTGTGCTCGAAGGGGGTGGCTGTGTCGCCTAGCTCAAGTTGGACGCCTGCTATTTGCCATGTGGCAGAAGAGGTTGCCACTACTTTGGTCGCCCCAGAGAAGGTAAACTTATTGCCTGTTCCCCAAGTATCCTTCGTTGCTTCAAAGTTAGTGCTGGAACCCAAGTCCCAAACAACACGCAAACCAGCACCATTTGTGCTGTTCCAAGTGCCAGAGGTTTTCCCAGTGAGGGTTACTGTCTTGTACTCCCAAGTACCTGCAGAACCTATGGTGTAAGAAGTTACAAAGGAATCCGCCGCCGATGCGCTCATTAAGGCCATACCAAAGTTCCCCGTTAGAGAGCTTTTAACCCAGAAGCTAACGGTAAACTCTTTTGCATTCGCTGTCCCTAGAGCTAAAGATGACGTATTGTACCCTTCAATGTTGTGCGCTAAATTGAGTTCGTTTGCACCAGATGGCGTACTGCCTGTACCCATAGCCACCTTCAAGCTGTTAGAAAAGCCGACAGGTGCATCAGTCTCCTGAGACATTGTTACAGCCGTCGAGGAGTTTTGATAAACGCCAAACCTGTCCGCCAAGAAGGTCTTGGCTATATTGGTAAGGGTAACACTAGCAGTCCCCCTCTGCGCTACCTGCATACCACCGTTGATAATCATGTTACGGTTGCTCAATGCACCGTCTGAATACGCATTGCCTAGATCGGCTAGGCCTCTAGCTTTGCTGGTCATACCTTAGACCTCCTGTGAAGCTAGGTGTGCTACGTAAGCAGCCTTAACCGCAGCAGTGTGAACAGCAGCACAGATAGCCTGAACCTCTGTACTCTCAGCAGTGACGTCAGCGTCTGGTGCTACAACATGACGATGGAAGGAACGGGATAGTTCAATACCGTCCTCCTCGATGACCGTCGCTGTACGGACTTGGATAACCTTGAAGTCACCCACGATTTCGATCTTGTCTTCGGTAGTGCGTTTAGTGATAGCCATTGTAAGGCTCCTTTGTTTATCGTGGCGTTGTTGCCACCTGACTGCCCTGTGATCCAACAGGGGTGGTTAGCTTGGGGTTGTGTAAGTGACAGAGAAAAGAAGGATGCTGCTAGACAAGTTGGCAAACGAAACACCCGTGTTGTTAAAATTAATGACGTAAGCTAAGGTGCTATTTTGTTCTACCCGTATAAGTGGAGTTCCAGCCGCCCCTGAGTTGTGATTTAACGGAGCTGACGCAGACTCAGTAGCTGTTGAAACAAAAGGCAAACCACCGATGAAAGCATGAGAGCCATTTGTGTTACTGGTTATAGCCCCCACGTAACAGGTAAGGGTTACTTGAGACCCTATCTTCACATAGTTTGCTGAGTTAACACTCAGTCCAACAGTGCAAGTTGGCGTCCAAGTGCCTTCCTCGTAATCATCGAGCTTATTAGCTGCTGCTGTGCCACCGAGGTAGACGCCGCCAGACAGGTAGAGGTCAGACCAACGGTCACTAGCTTGACCTAGGGAGTGTGCGCCGAAGGGCAAAACGGCTGTGCCAGAACAGTATACACCCGCACCTGAGACCTTGCGGAAGTAAACATCAGTGCCAGCATTCCCAATACTACCCACAGTGGTGCCGTCCTTACGGAGGTCGATAATAGAACCATCGGAGCCAGTGCGGTTAAGGTCCGCTACTACCCCTGACCGAGACGCCGATACAAGACCAGTAGCAGTCAGCACGTCAACACTGGTAGTCCCAGTGAACGTCTGGTTAGCCACCTCAAACGGTGTGTAGCTAATGATCTCTACTACATCAGAAGCAGCAGCCCCAGTGGTGAGTACTACATCAGAGGAGTTAGTAGCTGTGTAGTCCACGGTGTCTAGCAAGTGAATGCCGTTGAGGTACACGTCTACGAACTGAGGCGTGTACCCTACTGTAGCGAAGGTAGTCTGTGAAGCTGTAGCCGTGAAGGTCTCACGGTGCTGTGTAGCTTGTGGGACTGGCTGTGTGCCGATATATCCACTCATGGTGTTACCTCCAGTGCTGTTAGTCGGACCTCTAGGGCCTCGATCTTGGTTAGTGCCTCTTGCAAGGCTGCTGTTAGAATGGGTGTGAGCTTAGAGTAGTCAACAGACTGCATGTCAGGGACACTACGGGTTCCCATGACTGCTTCTGTGACCAAGGTGTTCTCTGTGGTCTCAGGCGCAGCTTCTACGGCTGGTGTTAGCTCAAGGCCTTCATCATCATAGGTGGCTGCAACTGCGTCAACAGCAGGCGTCACTACGTCCTCATAGACAGCTGGGGTTACCTCGTACTCTTCGTCCTGCATGGCGTCTTTAGTGCCTTGGACTGCACGGGGGTGAACCTCTTGTAGTTCATGAGCAAGGAAACCATCATACCATAGGCCATCTACGATAGCTGTGTAGGTGCAGGGCTGCATTGCCATAACAGTGTCAGCAGCGCCTTGGATAGCAGTTACGTTCTCTTTGAGGCGGTAATCTGAGGATGTGTTGTAGGAGGTGGCGGATGCGCTTGTTGTGACTGTACCTACATAAGCTCCACCTCTAGCAAAAGACAACGGGTACTGTGTTCCACTATTTGATGTAGTGCAGGCGATCCCGCCATCTGGGTGTAAGACAATACCTGCCACAGACTGACTTGTTGTAACGGTCTTACCCACAAGCACATTGCCCGATGAGTCAATCCTGAGCCTCTCGGCAGCGCCTGTCTTGAACGACACTATATCGTTAGCGTTGTGGACGTACATGCCGTTCGCTGAGAAGCCGCAATAACTGTCGTTTGCAGTTAGCTGGAAGTTAGCAGACGCTTGGATTGTCCCGATAACGTGCAATGCCTCACTAGGATTAGCAGTGCCGATCCCAACATTTCCGGACCCGTCAATCCGCATACGTTCTGTTTCGTTAGTGCCAAAGATTACGTCACGGGTGGCTGAGTTAGTATAGATATTCATGCCCTGTGCGTTCAGAGCAATAGCACCTCCGTAGCCATCCCCGTCGAGCTTTAGTTGACCAGACGCTGCGGCATCCATGTCGATGTTAGTGCCGTTGGTGGTGCTGATGATGCCATCCACAGTCAACCCATCGCTGGTCAAAGTACCCGTGATGTCTACGCCTGTGGCTGTGGTGGCGAGTTTGTTTACGTCATTGTGTCTGAGATAGACAGGTCCGTTCAATTCCCCAATAAGATATGTCTCACCAGAGTTTGACTGAAGCCTAATGTTGTTTGACCCACGGATGTATAAATCACCTGTCCCTGTATCGTTTATATAACTATTACTACCGTCATGATAAATCTGTAGGTCAGACCCAGCACCAAAGATGGCCTTGTCGTTGTCTCCGAAGGAAACATCAGCAGCCGTAGCAAACCCACCGTTAAACACAGCCGGAGCCGTGGTGGTCAGGACGCCTGTTACGAGGGCAGTCGTTGCCATGTTCACAGCACCATCAATGTCAACAACATCTAGGTTAGTGGTACCGTCTACGTCTATGTCACCTGTAACGACCGCAGCCGTTGTACTAAGTAAGACAGCCTTTGATCCGATATAACCAGCCATTAGCTTTGCTCCAATACACTCAGGATCACATCAGCAGAGGTAGCCGCATCACTCGTTACAACAACAGTGTTAGTTGTCTCTAGAATGATCTTACCGTCAAGTACTGATACTGCTGAGTTAGCTGGGATAGGCACACCCTTCACTAAGTAAACACCAGCAACCTGGACATCTACAGCAATCTGAGAAGCAGTGACGTTGGAGATATTAAGTCCAATGACAACTGCTGTAGTCGAAGCACCTACCGTATACGTAGTGACAGGCGAGGTGCCAACACTAGCGGAGGTGTAGTTAAGAAAGGTATTAGCCATTTGTTAGTTCCTTGTTTGATTACCCTAGGGCGATTGCCAAAGCAAGGGCTGTACCCGCTTGGTCTACGTCTAATGTTGTTCTTGAGGTTGCTGCGTCAGCATCGTCTACTAGAGACGCACCGTACGTGGAGATGGTTGTCGAGGCAGGGAGGACTAGCGTTTTGATATCTGCATCGACCTCTGAATCCATCAAGGCTCCAGCTGCGGTTACATTAGTGACATCAGTCACATCGGCTAGCGCTTCGATAGCGTTCAACTTAGTATGATCAGCGTCGGTAAAGACGTTACTGTCAGTCGCCGCTTCTACAGCTGTACGAATCTCTGCGTCTGTTTGGTCTGCTGTAGCACTAGCCTCGATAGCGTCTAACTTAGCACCGTCAGTAGCTATATCACGTCCGTCTACCGTACCGGTTACGGTAATGTTACCGGTAGCTGATAGGGCCGTGAACGTACCTGCTGCTGGAGTTGCACCCCCGACCACTGCTCCGTCTACTGTACCACCGTTTATATCAGCTGTAGTAAGCACTGCGGAGGCTACTGTCATGACACCTGTAGTATCAGCGATAGATGCTGAGGCAGTGCCGTCTTTAGCCTTGATGTTAGTAACCTCTAGGTTAGTCATATCGAAGGTAGTAGCATTAACAGTTGTAGCGTTAATAGTTACGAAGGTAGGGCTATCAGTTGTAGCTACACCTTGGTTCAAGGCTTTGATAGATGCGATGTCGGTGAGCTCTGAGTCCATAAGGGCCCCAGCAGCTGTTACGTTAGTTACGTCTGTTACATCAGCTAAGGCTTCGACACCGTCTAGCTTAGTACCGTCTGCAGCAACGTCACGGCCATCTACAGTGCCACCAACAGTGATGTTACCTGTAGCACCTAGTGCTGTGAAGTCACCAGCTAAAGGAGTTGTAGCTCCAATGACAGTGTTATCGACTGTACCACCGTTAATGTCAGCTGTTGTTAATACAGCAGAAGCAATAGTGAAGATACCGGTTGAGTCAGCAATGGAACCAGAAGCTGTACCATCGTTAGCTTTGATGTTAGTTACTTGTAGATTAACTGACTCAAGGAGACCAGCGAAGTAGCCATCCTTAAACATGAGTACAGCTGTGCCGAGATCAATGTCGTTGTTGGTGACTGGGTAAGCTACACCATCTTCAACACGAAGCTGTTCGACTGAGGCAGCGGCTACATCAACGTAGAAGCTGAGACGATCATTAGCTGTGTCCACTGCTAGTTTGTTTAGAGGGGTCGTAACCCCTGCATCACCGATAAGACCAATAACTGGTCCCTCAGCTGCAGTACCGTCGTGAGCATGCCCAGTGGAGTTGTTAAACGAAGCCAGTACCTGATCGAACTCAACGTTAGAGTCAGATGCCTGGATAACGTCACCGTCAGTGTATGTACTTTGGCGTGTATAGCCTGCCATTTGTCTCTCTCCTTTTAGCGTCTAGCCGCTGTAGTGAATTCTAGTTGGAAACCCTTTAGGGAGTAAGGGGACGATACACCGCTGTCTACAACACGGATGGCTACAGAGAAACCTGAACCTTCTACTGGTTGTCTAACGAGTGGATCAGTCTGACCACCGTAAGTGACAACACCGTAAAGACCGATACCGTAGAGAGCAGCTACCTTAGTCGAGTCAAAGGGGTAAGCTTCTGGTCTAGGTGATTGAGCACTCTCGTAGTCATACCGAAGGAATAGATCAGAGTTAATACTACCTTCTGGGGCGTAGTTGATAATGACACGTTGGAATGCTTTACGAATACCTGGGTCACCAGCTGTTAGGTCTGGGCTACGGTAGCGTCCAATGATAGTTGTACCATCAAAGGTGTTACCCTTCTCATCACGGTATACGTAACCGTCGTAAGAGCCATGTATGATAAAGAAGTCCCCGTTGTAGACCTCAGAGTCAGAACATGAAGTACGTAGACCCTTTGTAGTAGAGAACTCGTAACCCTCTGCAGTCCTTACGCAGATAACACCAGTAGTCGTTGAAGCTAGGGTATTATCCTCGTTAAAGGTAATGCGATATTGAGTCTTGTTTGAGATGACTACAGCATCGAATGATCCAATGTCTGTACGGTTCTGGAACAGTTCTTGGATTGGTTTAGAGATAGTACCTAGATCAACATCACCAATCTTATCAGTACCAGCGATAGTACGAAGACCATCTGGACCTAAGAATACAACATCACCAGCAAACTCTTTAATAGTCCAACCATTACGGCAACCAATCTCACGAGTAACTGGCTGGAGCTGGTAGTCAGCCTGGGAGCTACCTACTAGTTTATAGATACGGTTAGCTGAGAAGATGAACAGAGCGTCACGGAAGACGATCATACCAGTTACTGGGGAGTCAATAACGAAGCTACCAGCGCCATTAGCTACTGAGAAGTCATCTAGTGTCAGTGGAGCTGTAAAGATAATCTCTTGTGGGTTAGCTGACATACCCGCATAGAAACCAGTATTCTTAAAGACTGAGATGTAGTGTGGGTCAGCTGGAGCATTAGCGCCATTGACATCTGTTACAGCAGTACCATTCCAGTATGAAGCGTTATTAGCTCCATCAGCAAAGGCTAGTAGCTCTGTACCGCTGAAGTTGATACGACGGAATGTATACTTAAGAGCACCTGTGCGGCCTGAGTCAACAACAGTCCATGTCTGGTAGACTGGGTCAGTGTCGGAGTGAGCTACGTTAGCTGTAGTATTAGCTCCACGAGTACAGCCTGTGAGGGTAGTAGTTGTGAGGCCTGTGTAAGTGATCTGCTCAGTACCGATTAGTATTGTACCAGTGGTTGTGAAGCCTGTAGTGTCCACTACAGTAACGGTAGTAGCTACGTCGGTCAATGCTCCACTTACAGCGTTACTAGCGTCTGTAGAGCGGTATACGGCCTCTCCACGGGCAGCTATGACTTCAGTGCCATAAAGGGCTGACATAAGCACTGGCTCTGTATCAGCAGTTGTGAAAGGGACTATAGCTGAAGCCCACTTCTCATAACCATTGATACGACGGTAACCGCCACCAGTGTCTGGTTCGAAGTTCTCTAACTCAAGAGCAGCCCCAGGAGGGACTACGAAGTTAGACTTGTTGAGGATAAGTCCACCACCAACAGGGAACATGAAGGGGGAGAGGCCAGAAGTATCTGCCATGTTATATAGCCTCTCTTAAGATACGGAAGTAAAGCCAGACTGTGATGAGCCCGACCCACTGATTACAGTAGACCGTACGTAGTCAAAACGGTTGATTAGGATAGACTGCATGTTGTTAATGCCTTCGTTGAACCGCTGCCAGTTAAGTTGGTACTGGTCGGTCTCACCACGGTACTGATACGCATACGCTGTGGCACCGTCTGCAATGACTGCACGGTACAACTCAGGGATAGCCGGTACGTCTGTAGCAGCTGCAAGTGCTGTAGGGTTATTGTAGTACTCGTACTTGAGTGTGTATGTTTTGTCTGGGTAAGGGTACATGATATAGTTGTTATCAGGTGTACGTACAACAGAGCGAGGCACAGAGCCTTGCACGGTAGCATCATCTTCTTGGTCGATGAAACGGTCTACATACTCTTTATAGTCTAGAATAGTGAGACCACCACCGTTAGAACCAAGAGTAGCATCCTTGGTTAGGCGGAAGGTATCATAGTCAACTGTCTTAGCAGTCGCAGGGATAGAGTACCGGCTGGTCCCAGCTACAAGAGTCTCAGACCCTGTAGTGTGGTTGAACGGCCAGTTGAATTCACGGTGGTTGATGAAGTTAATAGAATCGTTTACAGCGTTCTTACATTGAACCTGAAAGCCACGAGCACTCCCGAAGCCAGAAGAAGTTAAAGTAACCTCGTTCATACGGGCTAATACTTCATTAGTAATATCTAGGTAGGTATAAGCCATTTATCACCTTGTAGGGTTGAGAACAGGGAAGAAGCCCCTCCGTTAAGAGGGACTCCTAGTTAGTCTTAGATAACGTCGCGAGCAACTTCAGCAGCGTTCTTTGTGTTCTCGTTGCAATCTACAACGATAGCCCAGATACGAACTGTAGCAGCAACAAGGCCAGCACCAGTAACAGCCAAGACAGCGTCGATAGTGTCGTCAGCAGATACGAAGCTAGGAACTACACCACCAAGGATGGTGCCAGCAGCTTTAGCTTGCATGTCAACAGCTGCCAAGTTAGCAGTTACGCCATCACCAACAGCAACAGTAGCGGAAGTACCAGCAGAACCAGCTGCAGTTACGAACTCGATACCGGAAGAGATGACCATAGTGTTAGCCAAGACAGACGGACCAACAGTGGTACCGGAGGCAACACCGAGGGTTGTAGTCTTTTCGACCATGTAGGCCTTAGACTTAAGGGAAGATGAGAGAGCCATTTAGAATCCTTTCAAGATATATGACTAAGAGGAAGAGGTACCCCAGTTTCCCAGGGTACCCACTAACTTAGGCCAAGTTGTACTTAGCAGTTACCAGAGCTTCTGGACGCAGAATCTTACGACCGTAAAGGTGCATACCACGAACGATGTCAGCAAAGCTGTCTGGGTCACGGTAAGTTTCAGTCTTGTTG
>Ga0307986_10002834_pt1 | contig 12273 bp, 9 predicted proteins | sample EllFjometageno82_FD_203170 | JGI IMG/M metagenome (GOLD analysis project Ga0307986, IMG submission 203170) | Marine microbial communities from Ellis Fjord, Antarctic Ocean - #82 | ecosystem: Environmental > Aquatic > Marine > Unclassified | place: Southern Ocean | collected 2014-10-09
AACTCCAAATTAATATTCAGCTCTTTAGCTTTACCTAAACAATTTTCTCTTAGTTGATCAAAAGATATAGATCCATATTGTGATTGTTCTCTTTCACCTAATAGATTAAGGTTAGGTCCATTAATAATTATAATATTATTACTCATTTAAATCTTATACATTATGAAAAAAATAAAAAAAATAAAAATTAGGATAAATGGTAAATTTTCAATGATAAATGAAAATTTAAGTCTCTCAATTTTTCTAAAACAACTAAAAATTCCTCTAAAAAAAGTAGCAATTGAATTAAATCAAGAAATAATAGATAAAAATAAAATAAACTCAATCAAGCTAAAAAAAAGTGATAAAATAGAAGTAGTTCATTTTATTGGAGGTGGGTAAAAATGAAAATAGATAAACTAACAATAGATAAAAAAAAATTTAACTCCAGATTAATAGTTGGTACTGGAAAATATAAGAATATGTTGGAATGTGCAAAGGCTATAAAATTATCTGGTGCAGACATTGTTACAGTTGCTGTAAGAAGGGTTAATATTACAGATAAAAAAAAACCCTTACTTATGGATTATATAGACCCAAAAAAAATTACTTATCTTCCAAATACTGCGGGATGTTTTAACTCTGACGAAGCCCTTAGAACATTAAGACTCGCTAGAGAAATTGGTGGGTGGAAACTAGTAAAACTTGAAGTGTTAGGAGATAAAAAAAATCTATTTCCTGATATGATTGAAACTTTAAAGTCTACTGAGATTTTAACAAAAGAAGGATTTAAAGTAATGGTATATTGTAATGATGACCCATTAATTGCAAAGAGGTTAGAAAATGTTGGAGCTTGTGCAATCATGCCTCTAGCAGCACCAATAGGATCTGGACTTGGAATTCAAAATATAACTAATATTAAAATTATAAGAAGCCAGACAAAACTTCCATTAATAATTGATGCTGGTTTAGGACAGGCGTCAGATGCAACTATTGCTATGGAGCTGGGTTGTGATGGAGTATTAGTCAATACAGCAATTGCAAAAGCAAAAAAACCATTTCAAATGGCACTAGGATTCAAAAATGCTGTCATTGCTGGTAGGCAGTCTTTTTTAGCAGGACGTATAGAAAAATCTATATATGGAAGTGCGTCATCACCAACAACAGGAATTATTTAAGCTACTGGTTTTTTTTGTAAGGCTTCTTTTTAAAAAAAGTTTTTTTTTTGTAAGGTTTCTTTTTACTGGTAGTTTCAAAAGATTTAAATTCTTTTTTTTGCTCCTCTAGGTTCTTTAATTTCTCTAGATGTTCTACAGTTTCTATAGTCTTTTTTGATTTATTCTGAAGATCAATTATATATTCAGGAATAATAAGAGAGTTGTCTGCAATAATATCTATTTTAATTAAGTTCTTTTCTTCAAAAAATTTTAAATCCTCAATGAAATTCTCTTTCATGAAGTCTGATATTTTTTCACAGATTTTAAGTTCTACAAACTTTGCTTTTGTCAAAACAGCTTTAACTTCAACTAATTTAAGAATTTTCATAGCAAAAGATTCATCTGTAAGAGTAACTTTCCATTTTACTGCACTTTCTCGCAGTCTTTGTCTGGACATTTCTAGTAATCCAAAATTACTAATTCTGCCTATTTGAATCCTAGCTCTATCAGTTCTGCATTTTTCTTTAAGTTTTCTTTCAACTAACCTTCTGTTTCCAAAGCTTAACATATCAATAAAGTCGATGATTATTAAACCAGATAAGTCTCTGATTTTAATTTGTCTTGAAATTTCCTCTGCTGCCTCAAGATTAGTGTCTAAGGCAGTGCTCTCAACATTTTTTTGCTTTATTGAGCTACCTGAATTTATATCAATTGAAACTAATGCTTCTGTTGGGTTGATTACTAAATATCCACCAGATTTTAACTTAATTTCGGATTCATAAATTTGATTTAATTTTTCTTCTATGTTTTCTTTAAAAAATAAAGGCACTTTATCTTTATATTTTTTTATTTTTTTAACTTGGTTGGGCATCATCAGTTTCATGAAATCTTGTGCTTTTTTATAGGCTTCATTTCCTTCTATCACTATACTGTTTGTATCCTCATCAAACATATCGCGCAAAGTTCTTTTTATTATATCACTTTCTTGATGAATTAGAGATGGTGCTATAGAATTTAAAGCAGTCTCTTTAATCTCATTCCAAGTTTTTATTAATGTTTGAAGATCATGGTCTATATCATTTTTTGTTTTGTTTGATCCAGCAGTTCTAACAATAAGTCCCATTTCTTTTGGTATGACTATATCATTTAAGATTGTTCTAATTTTTTTTCTTTCTCCAGGGTTAAAAATTTTTCGAGATATTCCTCCACCTTTTGAAGTGTTTGGCATTAAAACTATATATTTACCAGCTATAGAAATAAATGTGCTTAGTGCAGCACCTTTTTGTCCTCTTTCATCTTTTAGCACCTGAATTAAGATTACTTGATTTGGCTTTATAACTTCTTGGATTTTATATCTTTTTGATCTTAACCTTGGTTCTATTTTTTTTATATCCGGAACTTGAGTTTTTAGATTTGTATCGTCAGCTGTTGTTGAGTTATCTGCTGTTATCAATTCATCAGACGAACTTAATTCTATTTCTGATTCAGGTTTGATTTCGACTGGGTCATTAATATCTAAGTTACCCTCATTAATATCTTTTTGATCTTCATTTTCACTTTCTTTTAAAAGCTCTTCTCTTTCTTTCTCTTCTTCTTCTTTTATTTTAGCTAGGTCACTTTGGGGAATTTGATAGTAATCTGATTGAATATCGTTAAAGGATAAAAAGCCATGTCTATCTCTTCCAAAATCAATAAAAGCTGCTTGTAAAGAGGGCTCAACTCTACTAACTTTACCAAGGTAAATATTGTTTTTAATAAGGTTGTTTTTTAAACCTTCGTATTCGTAATCTTCAATAATGTCACCAGTTTTAAGAACAATTCTAATTTCATTTGGATGCGAAGCATCAACGTATAAATTTTTTTCCATATATTTTTTATTAGTTGTTTCATTTAGTATTTAAATAATTTTTAATTTTGTTTGAATTCTCATGCTTTAATTTTAACAAATCTATATATATATTAAATATAAATGCATAGAATTATTAAAAATATACTTATACTAGTTTCAAGCATCGGTCTATTATCTACATTTTTTTTGCTGGCTATTTTATGGGCTTTTTCTAATAATTTGCCAGATTATAAGTTTCTTAAGAACTATAAGCCATCAGTTTCAAGTAAAGTCTACTCTGGAGATGGAGAGCTGGTAAGTGATTTTTCAACTGAAAAAAGAATATTTGTACCGTATAAGACAATTCCAACCATAGTAATTAATTCTTTTTTATCAGCAGAAGATAAAAACTTTTTTTCACATCCTGGTGTAGATGCTAAAGGCGTTATAAGAGCTGTTATTAATAATATTTCAAATATAGCTACATCAAAAAGGTTAGAAGGAGCATCAACTATAACCCAACAAGTAGCAAAAAATTTTTTATTAACAAATGAAGTAAGCTTAAACAGAAAAATAAAAGAGGCAATTTTAGCATTTAGAATAGAAAGAGCACTATCAAAAGAAAGAATATTAGAACTATATTTAAATCAAATTTACCTTGGGGAAGGAACTTATGGTGTTGCTTCAGCAAGCTTGGAGTACTTTGATAAACCAATTAGTGAATTAAATTATGAAGAAGCAGCATTGTTAGCCGCATTACCAAAAGCACCAAGTAGATATAATCCTTATAAAAATATCGAATTAGCTAAGTTTAGAAGAGATTTAGTTTTAAAAAATTTACTTGAGAACAATTTTATAGATAAAAGAAATTATGAGAAATTTATTAATAATAAGATTTCACTAAAAAAAAAGAAAAAAATATTTTTAGAGGACACAAGGTATTATGTTGAAGATATAAGAAAAAGTGTGATTGACAAATTTGGTTTTGATAATGTCTACAAACAAGGGTTGAATATAAATACACCAATTAATTTAAACATGCAAAAAATTGCTACCAAATCTTTACGGGATGGTTTAATCAGTTATGATAAAAGAAGAGGTTGGCGTGGACCAGTTTTAAAAGAGAGAAATAAAAATAATTGGACTAAAGGCCTTGAAAAATTCAGATTAGAAAAATCAATTAATTGGGATTTAGCAGTAATAAAAAAGATTAATAAATCTTTAGTAGAGATCGAAACTGAAAAAAAATTAAAAGGCAACATAAGATATGAAAATATCTCTTGGACAAAAAAAGAATTTAGTGAATTATTTAATATTGGAGATGTAGTTTATGTTGAACATATAAATGACAATATATTTGCTTTGAGACAATTACCTGAAGTTAATGGAGGAATTGTTGCAATGGATCCTTTTACAGGAAGAGTTTTGGCATTAAGTGGTGGTTTTAGTTTTAAGAAAAGTGAATTTAATCGAGTAACTCAAGCTTTAAGGCAACCTGGTTCTGCTTTTAAGCCATTCATTTATGCATTAGCCCTGGAGAATGGTTACACTCCATCAACTTTAATTTTAGATGCACCACTAGTATTAGAACAAGGAACTGATTTAAAAATGTGGAAACCAGAAAACTATGGGAAAAAATTTTATGGAGCTTCTACTTTAAGAATGGGTTTAGAAAAATCTCGAAACTTAATGACTGTTAGGATAGCCCAAGACTTAGGGATTAAAAAGATAGTCAATTTTTCAAAACAATTAGGTATTTATGATAATCCTAGTGAGCTATTATCAATCTCCTTGGGATCTACTGAAACAACTTTATTAAAATTGACATCTGCTTACTCTTCTTTTGTTAATGGTGGTAAACTTATTAAACCAATAATGATTGATAGAATCCAAGATGGTGAAGGAAATACAATATTTAATAATGAAAAAAGAGAATGTGTTAACTGTGATCAGATATCTTTTTTAAGTACAGATTATCCAGTAATAAAAGACAATTTTCGTCAAATATTTTCTGCTGAAACTGCCTATCAAATGATCTCAATATTAGAGGGTGTTATTCAAAATGGTACAGGGAAAAAATTAAAAGACCTTAATTTAGATTTGGGAGGAAAAACTGGCACTACAAATGGAAATACTGACACTTGGTTTGTCGGTTTTACTTCAAAACTTGTAATAGGTGTATATGTAGGTTCGGATAACCCAAAACCACTAGGAAAATATGAAACTGGTGCAAAAACAGCGTTACCAATTTTTAAAAGATTTATTATAAATGCTATAAATAAAAAAGAAGCTAGACCTTTCAAGGTTGCAGATAATATTTTAATGATGGTTGTTGATCCTGTAACAGGAAAAAAAGCAGAGAGACAATCTAAAAAAACAATAATAGAGGTTTATAAAAAAATACCTATTGAAAATAGTTTAAATTCCGACATTAATAATAGATTAAAAAATAATAATATACTAAGGTTCTACTAATGGAAAATATCTATTTAAATTATAAATCAGAGATAGAAAAAATTAACCAAAGAGTTAAGGAGTATCTTTGAAAAAAATAATATTCATTCAAAATTAGAAAAAAATAAACAGAAAATGTTAGAAAATAATTTCTGGCAAGATAAATCAAACTCACAAAAAATTATTAAAGAAAATAAACTCTATGAGGATTTAATAAACTCATATGATAATTCTATTAGATCTTTAATTGATTCACATGAGCTCTATGAGCTAGCTATAGAAGAAAAAAATAATTCTATAGTAGATGAAGTTTTAGAAAATTTAAAAAATCTAAAAAAATTAGCAAAAAAAAATGAAACAAAATGTTTTTTATCAAATGAAAGTGATAGCTTGGATTGTTATATAGAAATTCACGCTGGTGCTGGTGGAACAGAAAGTCAAGATTGGGCAGAAATGTTAAGAAGAATGTATTTAAAATGGTCAACTTTAAAAAATTTTAAATCTGAATTAATTAGTGAGCATAAAGGCGATGAGGCTGGAATAAAATCAGCTACAATTAAAATTGAAGGTGACTATGTTTTTGGCTGGTTAAAAGATGAGTCAGGGATACATAGATTGGTTAGAATTTCTCCTTTTGATTCTGGGGCTAGAAGACACACAAGTTTTGCAAGTGTCTGGATTTATCCGGTAGTAGATGAAAATATTGATATTGAAATAATTGAAAAAGATTTAAGAATTGACACTTATAGATCCAGTGGGGCTGGAGGACAGCATGTTAACACAACTGATAGTGCGGTTAGAATTACACATTTACCATCAAAAATTGTAGTTCAATGTCAAAATGAAAGATCTCAACATAAAAATAAAGATACATGTATGAATATGCTCAAAGCAAGACTTTATAACTTTGAAATAAAAAAGAGAGAGAAAGAAAATCAAAATATAGAATCTTCCAAATCTGAAATAGGTTGGGGGCATCAAATAAGATCTTATGTTCTTCATCCCTATAGAATGGTTAAGGATAATAGGACAAGCTTTGAAAGTCCTAATCCAGAAAAGGTATTAGATGGAGAAATAGACGATTTTTTAGAAAGCTCACTCTATAAGGTTAAATGATTAAAAAATTAATTAAAATATTATCGGTCATATTTTTGGTGGTTATTTTAATCATTATCTATTTAAGTTTTATTGGAATTAAAACAGATAAATTCAATGAACGAATTATAAGTAGAATTTCAACAATTAATAAAAAGATTAATTTAGATTTAAAAGATATTAAATTTCAATTAAATCTATACAATTTTACAGCAAACATAACAACGAAAGATCCAGTAATATTAATAAGCGATAGTGAACTGCGAATAAAAAGTGTAAAAACAAATATATCTTTGAAAGCATTAATATTTGATAATTTTTCAATAGATGAACTTCAAATTTCTACAAAACCAATTACACTTAATGATGTAGTTTTGTTAGCAAGATCTTTTAAAAATTCAACCCAGCTATTCTTACTAGATAAAGTTATTAAAGATGGATTTCTGATTGCAGACATTAAAGTAAAATTTGATGAGAGTGGTAAGATAACGAAAGATTATCAAGTTAATGGATTTATTAAACATGGAGAGTTGAATTTTTTAAACCAATTAAATGCTAATGATTTAAATCTTAATTTTAATATAAGTAAAAACAAATACACCTTAACAGACATAAATACTAAAATTAATGATGTAAAATTTTTATCACCATTAATCGAAATTAATGAAAAAAAAGATTTGTTTTTGATAAAGGGAGAAATTCTAACAAAAGATAGAGACTTCAATAGCAAACAATTAAATAAGATTTCTTATAATTTATTTAAAAATTTAAACATTGAGAAAGCAAGATTTAGTTCTAAAAATATAATTTCTTTTAATATAAGTAAAAAATTAAAATTTAAAGATTTAAATATAAAATCAGAAATTAATTTAGATCAATTAACTTTGAAAAACAATTTTATGCATTTAAGATCTTATCTTCCTAATTTAGACAAAGTAATTGCTTTTAAGGAGCATAATATTGCAATCAACTACAGTAAAGATAAAATAGATATAAAAGGTGATGGTGAAATTTTAATTCAAAAAAATTTTGATTCTATTAATTACGAAATAGTAAAAAATAATAACGAAATTGTATTTGATACAAAGATAAATCTTAATAACAATGAGTTATTAATAGATTTTTTAGACTATGAAAAAAAAGAAAATTTTGACACATCAATTTTAATAAAAGGTAAATTTAAAAAAAATAAAACAGTTAATTTTGATCAAATTACTTTGACTGAGAAAAATAACATAATTTCATTTAAAAATTTAAATTTACAAAAAGATTTTAAAATTATAAGTGTGGATAGTTTTAGTTTAGATTATTTGAATGATAAAAACATTAAGAATCAACTATTTCTGAAAAAGAATAATTTAAACTATATTATTGAAGGAGAAAGCTTTGATGCTACAGCATTGATCAATAACCTAATAAATAGTGATGATGAAAATTCATCTATATTCAATAATTTAAATTCAAAAATTAATCTAAATGTTAATAAAATCTATATTGATGAAACTAATTTTGTAAATAATCTTACTGGAGAACTGGAGTTTAAAAATAATAAGATTAATGAGTTAGATATAAAATCTGTATTTCCTAATAATAAATCGTTAAGTCTTTCCCTCAAAACAAATGATAAAAAAGAAAAAATTACAAAACTTTTAACAGATTATCCAAAACCTTTAGTTAAAAGGTATAAATTTATTAAAGGATTTGAGGATGGTTTTTTAGTGTACCAATCAGTAAAAAAAAATGGAATTTCTAACTCGTTATTAACTATTGCTAACTTTAAGGTAAAAGAAGTTCCAGTATTCGCAAAGCTTTTAAGCTTAGCTTCTCTTCAGGGAATAGCGGATCTATTAACGGGAGAAGGTATAAGATTTACCGATTTTGAGATGAAATTTTCAAATAAAAAAGGTTTAACAACCATTGATGAGATGTATGCAATTGGACCGGCAGTTTCAATATTAATGGATGGATATATAGAACCCAAAAAAATAGTCAGCTTAAGAGGAACATTAGTCCCCGCTACCACTATTAACAGAACAATTGCTGCAATACCTTTGTTGGGTGATATTTTAGTTGGAAAAAAAACTGGAGAAGGAGTTTTTGGTGTTAGTTTTAAAATTAAAGGTAAGCCAGATAAATTAAAAACTTCAGTAAACCCACTTAAAACTTTAACACCCAGGTTTATAACCAGAACCTTAGAAAAAATTAAAAAGAATTAAGATAACTTAACTCTAATATGTTTTTTTTTACCAATAGAAAGTTTAATAAATTTATCATTAAATAAGTTTTTTGTAATTATTAACTTTTCATCGGTAATTACTTGGTTATTTATTTTAATTCCGTTTCCTTTAATTAATCTTCTAATCTCACTTTTTGAATTCTCTAGCTTTGATAAAATAAGTAAATCTATAATTGTAATTTTATCTTTTAATTTTTTATCATTCATTAAGATTGTAGGAAGATTATCTCCTAAGGAGTTATCAGTAAAAGTTTGTTTTGCTGTTTTCTCAGATATTTTGGCTTCTGATTCACCATGAAGCATCGTAGTAGCTTTATTTGCTAATAAAATTTTTAATTCATTAATATTGTAATTTTTAATTTTTTCTATTTCATCAACTTTTATATCTGTAAAAATTTTAATAAATTTTAAAACATCTCTATCATCTATGTTTCTCCAAAACTGCCAATAGTCATACCCAGAAAGAAATTTCTTATCTAGCCAAACAGCACCAGTTTCTGATTTCCCCATTTTGGCTCCTGATGCCAATGTGATTAATGGAGTGGTCAAACCATAAACATGATTATTAGAGTATCTTTTAATTAAATCGACACCATTAATAATATTGCCCCATTGATCAGAACCACCAATTTGTAACATGCAATTTTCTTTTTTATTTAATACAAGAAAATCATAAGCTTGCAAGATCATGTAATTAAACTCCATGTAGCTTAGCGATTGCTCTCTTTCCAATCTTGTTTTTACACTATCAAAACTCAACATTTTATTAATTGTAAAATGCTTTCCAATATCTCTTAAAAATGAAATATAATTTAAATTTTTAAGCCAAGTATAGTTATTTACAAATATTGGTTTAGTTTTTGGATCTTTATCATCCAAAAAATTTTTTAAAATTTTTTTAATATTATTGATATTTTTTTCAATATCATCTTCTGATAAAATTGTTCTTGTTTTATCTTTTCCAGAAGGGTCTCCTATTCTTGTTGTACCACCGCCTAATAATACTATGGGGCGATGACCGTGTTTTTGTAACAATCTTAAACACATGATTTGAAGTAAACTACCAACATGAAGACTTTCAGCTGTGCAGTCAAACCCAATATAAGCATTAATCCTCCCTTTATCTAACAATTTTGATAAATCATCTTCACCAGTACACTGGTAAAAAAAACCTCTTTCTTTAAATTCTGTTAAAAATTTATTCATAAGTATATGGTTCTACATTATACAAATTTTTATAAAAAAAAATAAGAATGACAAAAATTTATACAGCATTAGGATTAATGAGCGGTACATCCATGGACGGTATTGATGCATCTATTATAAAATCTAATGGAGAGGATAAGTACGAGGCAGTTTTTGATCAATATTTTGAATATGATGAAGAAATATATAGAGAATTGATTAATATCAGAGATAAGGTTAATTCATCAAAAGATCTAAAGCAAAATTCAAATTCAATAAATATTCTTGAACGTAAGATAACCTTATTTCATGCTAAAATATGTAAGAAAATTATTCAAAAGCATACATTAAATCTAGACCTTGTCGGATTTCATGGACAAACTATATTTCATAGTGCAAAAGAAAAAATTTCAAGACAATTGGGTGATGGAAGTTTGTTATCTAGTCTTTTAGAGAAAAAAGTTGTTTATAATTTTAGAAAAAATGACATTGTCCATGGTGGACAAGGTGCTCCACTAGCACCTATTTTTCACCAACTACTAGTAAAAAAATATGGAATTAAATTACCAGTCTGTATTTTAAATATTGGTGGAATTGCAAATATAACAATTATTACCAGCAAAGATCCAAACGACTTAAAAAGTTATGATATTGGTCCTGGAAACTGTTTATTAGATGAGTGGGTTAGGAAAAATAGCAAAGAAAGATATGATAAAAATGGTGTACTGGCTAAATCAGGAAAAACTAGTGAAATAATTTTAAATCAAGCAATCGATACTTTTGATTTCATAAAAAAAAATAACAACTTATCTTTTGATATAAAAGATTTTGATTTGAACTTTGTACGTGGGCTTTCATTATCAGATGGCCTTTCAACCTTGATAGATTTTACGGCTTCAATAATTTATGAGTCAATTATCAATGAAAATAATTTATTTAAGAATAATGATTTAAAAATACTTATTTGTGGTGGAGGAAGAAAAAATTTATCTTTAGTTGAAGCTATTAAAAATAAAATACCAAGGAGTATTAATCTAAATCTAATTGATGATTATAAAATAGATGGTGATTTTGTCGAGTCTCAAGCTTTTGCTTATCTTGCAATCAGGGCTTTACTTGAAAAACCAATTTCTTTTCCAAAAACAACTAGTGTAGAGAAACCTTGTACGGGTGGAGTGATTGTTAAAAATTATTAAAATAAAGCAGATTCTTTTTTAATATACTTATCTAAACTTTTTACTAAAACATCTTCAGTTTTTGAAAAAAAATGATTAGCATTATTTATAGATTGAAAATCCACTTTAATTCCTTTTTGAGCACTTAATCTTTTGTTTAATTCATCAATGTTTTCTAAAGGAACAAGTTCATCTTTTTTTCCATAAATCACAAGTCCTGATGTTGGGCAAGGAGACAAGAAAGAAAAATCATATACATTTGGTTGGGGAGAAATAGCAATAAATCTATTTATTTCAGGTCTTCTCATAAGTAGTTGCATTGCTATTAGGGATCCAAAAGAAAATCCAGATATCCAACATTGCGAATTGTCAAAATTTTCTCTTTCAAGCCAATCTAAAGCTGCAGCTGCATCAGCCAATTCACCTTGACCATTATCAAATTCACCATCACTTTTTCCAACACCTCTAAAATTTACTCTGCATACTGAAAATTCATTTTCCATAAATGTATGAAAAGTATCTACCACAACTTTATTATTCATTGTTCCACCGTACTGAGGATGAGGCTGCAACACTAATGCTATCGGTGATGTAATTTTATTACTCTTATAATACTTGGCTTCCATACGTCCGGCTGGACCAGGTATAAAAACTTCTACAATTTTGTTATCCATAAATGTGATTGATTATTATTCTCAAAAAAAAATACATTTATCATAACTAAGCGACAATATGTAAACTTTTTTACTTAATCTATACTTGACTAATTTAGTCAGGTTTATATAAAAAGCCTAGATAAATAAGGGTAAATATGAAATTAACATCAAGAGGAAGATATGCAGTTATGGCACTAGCTGATTTAGCTAAATTTAATAGCGTTAATCCAGTATCTTTAAGAGATATATCTTTGAGACAAGGCATATCTTTAGATTTCCTAGAGCAAATATTTTCAAAGCTAAAAAAGCATAGCATAGTAAAAAGTATTAGAGGCACTAATGGTGGATATATTTTAAACAAAGATCCTGCTGAAATTAAATTAGCAAATATACTTAATGCTGTAGATGAAGAAGTTAAAACTGTTCAGTGTAAAAAAGAGTCAAAAAAAGGATGTAATAGCAAAACATCAAAATGTATTACCCACAATTTGTGGGATGAACTTGAAAT
>Ga0307986_10002835_pt1 | contig 12270 bp, 11 predicted proteins | sample EllFjometageno82_FD_203170 | JGI IMG/M metagenome (GOLD analysis project Ga0307986, IMG submission 203170) | Marine microbial communities from Ellis Fjord, Antarctic Ocean - #82 | ecosystem: Environmental > Aquatic > Marine > Unclassified | place: Southern Ocean | collected 2014-10-09
AAACTAATTTAATGAATAAAAAGCCCATAATACTAGGAATTGAATCAAGCTGTGATGAAACAGCTGCTTCTATCATAACTGAAAATGAGCAAGGCATTCCAACAATTTTATCAAGTATTGTTTCGAGCCAGGTAGATGTTCATAAAGAATTTGGCGGCGTTGTGCCTGAATTAGCTGCTAGATCTCACATGGAAAAAATTGATTGGATAGTTCAAAAAGCAATTGATGATAGTGGACGAAAGATAGAGGAAATTGATGCAGTAGCTTCAACAGCTGGTCCTGGTCTTATAGTTTGTCTATCTGTTGGTCTAAGTTTTGGAAAAGCAATGGCCTCTTCACTAAATAAACCTTTTATAGCTGTTAATCATTTAGAGGGACATGCGTTAAGCCCAAAACTAAATTCTGAATTAAATTATCCTTACTTATTACTTTTAATTTCTGGAGGCCATACTCAATTTTTAAGTGTGCAAGGTTTAGGAAATTATAAAAGATTAGGAACAACTATTGATGATGCTGTGGGTGAGGCGTTTGATAAAACAGCAAAATTATTGGGAATAGAATTTCCTGGTGGGCCACAAATTGAAGTATATGCAAAAAAAGGTGATCCTAATAAATATGAATTACCCAAACCAATTTTTCATAGAGGGGGCTGTAATTTATCATTTGCAGGTTTAAAAACTGCTGTTTTAAAAATCTCAAAACTAATTAAAACTGATCAAGAGAAATATGATCTTGCAGCATCTTTTCAAAAAACAATCGAAGAAATACTATATAAGAAAAGTAAGATTGCCTTTGAAGAATTTAAAAAAATGAATACAACAAATAAAAATAGATTTGTAGTTGCGGGTGGAGTTGCTGCAAATAAAAAAATTAGAGAAGTTCTAATTAATCTTTGTAAGGAAGAAAATTTTGAAGCAATATTTCCACCCATTAGTTTGTGTGGAGATAATGCAGCAATGATTGCAATGGTTGGGTTAGAAAAGTTTAAATCAAAACAATTTAGTGAATTAGATCACTCAGCAAAACCTAGGTGGCCTTTAGATGAAAATGCAGCTTTTTTAAAAGGTGCAGGCATAAAATTATAATTTTATTTTACCCAATGTTTATTTTCTCTAAGATATTGTGCACTAAACTTTGCTTTAATTTTTCCATATTGTTCTGGATGAGGATCTAAATTATTGACACATTTTTCAAAGATCAACCAGAAACTTTTTTGTAGTAAAATATCCTCATCTGTTTCGTGCCACTTCTCTTTAATTCTATCATCCATTTCAATTACTAAATCTCTTATTTCTTCAGATGTATTCTCATGAAGTTCAATATTGTTATCTTTAAATTCTTTCATTGAATAAGCCATGCCCACATTTGATGAAAAAATTTCTGAGATCGACAGCTCTTTTTGGGTCAAGCTATTTACATGATGCTTAGTAAGTAATAAAAAATTTTTGCTAATAGGGAAACAAAGGCCAATGGGGACTACTATATATGCTATAGGCCTTCTAAATATTACAGGTATACCGTCAAAACCGCACGCCGAAGTAATACAAAAAGAACATTTTGCTCCAAGATAAATATCCATAAAGTCACTTCTTGTTGCAGAATTTGCGTAATCAATTATTTTATTGTTCGATGATTTAAGTAATTTTTTAACATTAGTCCCCATTCTAAAAACATAATATCCTCTTGCAGCAAGCTCTTCTGCTGCCATAACATATTTGTTAATATCTCCATTTCTGTAGTTGTGATAATCCCATCTTGCAGAATTTTCTTGCTCGGAATATCTATTCAAATATCCCTCATCTCTAACCATTAAACAGACAAATTTTGCATTTTTCGGCAATCCTATTTTTTCTAATATTTCTTTTCCCTCAATTTCTTCATCTTCTGTAAAATTGATATGTGAATTAAACTTATCTATTAAATTGTGGGTGTCCCAATATCCATTGGTAGGATTGTTAATTTCATGAATATTCTTTTTACCTAAAATAAAATAAAAAAAATTACTAATCATATGAATTGGTTTTACTAACCACTGAGGTAAAATTGTGATACTTCTTCTCCACATTTTCTCTAAAGTTTTATTGCTAATATAGCTAGATAAGTAAAAAAAATCTTTATACTTTTGTTTTGGAAAATTAATATTTGCATCACGTTCACAGCAGTATAGCTCTGTGTTAACAGCGAAATGTCCAATTCTGCTTGCTCGTAATTGATTCCATCTAATTAAATACCAGGGCTTAATTAAAAATATTATAATAAAAATTGGGATTGATATTAAATATATTGGTAACTGAAAAAAAATAGATAAGAGACGGATCAACTTTTTCAAAAAGGTTTTGATTCCTTCTTTTTTAATTTGTAAAAAATGTTTAATAAAAAAATTTTTTTTACTCATATAAATAAATTGCTTTATGAATTTTTCATAGTTTTGTGCAAATCTAACCAAGTTGTTTTTGTGCTTTCAATGCTTTGGCTTTTCATAAAAATTTTTGCTTCTTTTATCACTTCCTTTAAAAAACTTTCTCCCTTCCCGTTAATACCTTCAAGGGCAAAATGAAACTCTACGCCTTTCATATTCATTAATAATTCATTAATTCTATCTTCCTCAGTTGGTAGTTGATGTATCGAGGATAAAATAACTTTAGTTAGTTTTCTTTCTTTGTGTATCCATTGTACGGTTGCTAATGCTTGTGACATCATAGGTTCGGGTATTACTAGTTCTACAATTATATTATTTCTTTGTGCATAATTATTCATAATCATATTCTGTCCATTACTAGGTATTTTGAATGGACCAATGTTTATATCTGTTGTAATTGTTGCTACTGTCATAGTTGATTCATTTAATATTAATTTAATTGATGATATTTTAAATAATCACTATTTTTTTGAAGCAATGGTTTATTGCAACTTTGAAATCTGACATTATATGCTACACGAGCAAATTTTGAATTAAATGCAATATTGCCATGAAGTACAAAGGGGTTAAAAACTATTGCTTGCCCAAAATTTAATTGTTCTGGCTTTTGTTCGGACATCATATTTAAAACCATTGGTCCATTAACTATTCCTGTCTCTTGTTCTTTTTTCATAATCTCTAATGATTGTTTTTGATCAACATAATAAACTCCACTATTTTCCTCCAAATCGTGTAGCGGTGCCCAGATTACATATGTAAATGGTGAAATGCCTGACATTAGCTCATAATGAGGCCATTGTTTTGCCTGACCTTCTCCAGGAACATTCATCACTATTGTTGCTCTTCGCTGAATAAATAACTCTTTACCACATAATGTCTCTACTAACTTTGGACAAGAGTTAATAATCATCTCTGAGAGATTATTAAATTTTAAAAGATCAATCATGCATTGATTTACTTCTGCTTTAGACATTTTTGCTATTTTTTCTCGGACAAGATTCATGTCATTTTTGTAATCATTAGAAATATTAATTTTTTTAATAAAAGAATTTCTTAACTCTTTAAATATTTGCATATCTTCAATTTCAACGACTGCATAACCTTTTCCTTGGGTAAGCTCTTTATATATATTCATAAGTCTAATTTTATCACTACAAATCTTTATACACAAGGATTTGGATCTAGTAAGTGAATCTCCTCGATTTCTTTTAACATTTCACTTGATAAATTTATATCAATAGACCTTAAGTTATCTTCTAAATTCTCAATAGAAGTGGCGCCAACAATACTGCTTGTTATAAATGGTCTACTGATAACAAATGCGTTTGCAAATGTGCATGGATTAATATTGTATTTTTTTGCAATTTTTACATATTTTGTAACTGCAGTTTCTCCTCTGTCTGTAAGGTGTCTTGAAAATCTTCCTGGCCACATAGTATATCTTGAATTTTTAGGTCTGATTCCATCCATGTATTTTCCACTTAATCTTCCTCCTGCTAGTGGAGAATAAGCTAAAAGACCACATTGTTCTCTAATAGATACCTCTGAGTTTGCAATATCAAAAACACGATTTAATAAATTATAACAATTTTGAACTGACATCATTCTTGGAAGTTTTTTTTGCTCAGAAATTTTTAAAAAACTTAACACACCCCATGGTGTTTCGTTGGATAGACCAACGTGCCTTACTTTTCCTGCTTTGATTAAGCTCTCTAAATTTTCCAATACCTCTTCCATAGGTGTCCAATAATCTTTTGGGTCGTATTCGAAATCTAATTGTCCAAACATTCCCACTTTTCTTTCTGGCCAATGTAGCTGGTACAAATCTATATAGTCTGTTTTGAGTCTTTTTAAACTTCCCTCAACAGCTTTATTGATATTTTCCTTATCAAAACGAAGTGTTTCACCACCACCTCTAATCCATGAAAGTTTTGAAGCACCTATTCCTGCTGGATGATTTGAGGCTGCTTTTGTACCAATTATAATTTTATTTCTATTTTTTTTAGTTTTTATCCAATCCCCAATAATTTCTTCAGATTTACCGCAAGTTTCTTTTTTTGGGTACACTGGATACATTTCAGCTGTATCTAAATAGTTTATCCCTTTTTCAAACGCATAATCCATTTGTTCAAAAGCTTCAGCAGATGAATTCTGTTCTCCAAATGTCATTGATCCTAAGCCAATTATACTTATGTCAATATCCGTATTTCCTAGCTTTTTATATCTCATGCCAAGTTTTATTTAATTTTTTATTACCAGCGATTATGAACATCAGCTTTTATCAATTCATCATAAATAGAGTTAATTTTAGGAATAATATCAGAAATATCGTCTAAGTCTGATGTTCCGGCATTAATTTTTACTTGTGATTTATTTACTGCACCAGGAATTACGACACTAACTGCATCATGTGAAAGTATCCATTTAAGAGCTAATGTAGATAATGAAAAATTATCTGGTACTATTTTTTTTAATTGCTCAACAGCCTCTATTCCTTTTTCAAAATTTACTCCTGAAAAGGTGTCTCCTATATCAAAAGCTTCGCCTTTGATGTTATAATTACGATGATCATTTTCAGCAAATTTTGTATCTCTATTAATTTCTCCAGTTAATAGTCCACTTGCAAGTGGTCCTCGTACAATTACTGCTATATTTTTTTTTTTGGCTTCATTAAAGAATATTTCTGTTGGTTTTTGTCTAAATATATTAAAGACCAATTGAATACTTTTTACATTTGGGTTTTTAATAGCTTCCATTGCGTCTGAAATTTTATGGACACTCACACCGTAGTTTGCAACTTTTCCTTTTTTAACAATTTCATCCATCATCTCGAACGTTTCTTTTTTAGAAATAATTTCACTTGGGGGACAATGTAGCTGCAAGAGGTCAATGCATTCAATTCCCAAGTTCATTAATGATCTATCTATAAATTCTTCCATGGGTTCCTGTTTGTACCCTTTAGGGTAATTTGTTCCTCGAATTCTTCTTCCGAGTTTAGTAGTTACATATATTTTTTCTGAAGTAGATTTTATAATTTCAGACAAAAACTTTTCGCTTCTTCCATCTCCATAGGTATCAGACGTATCAAAAAAATTTATTCCTTCATCAAGAGATTTTTTAAGAAGGTCTCTAGCATCCTGTTCTGTTACATCTCCCCAACACCAGCCAATTTGCCAGCACCCAAGTCCAACCTCTGACACATTCCATCCAAGATCTGAAAATTTTCTATATTTCATATTAATTAATTTATTATTTTTAACTTATGCTTGTTCAGCCAGTTTTGCTTGATTTTCTTTTGCTTCTTTTATGGTTGCAAGTCTTTCTGCGTAAGACTTAGTTGGTGGGTCGTATTTGTCAAAAACATTTGATATATTTTGAGAAAAATCTTGGCCTAAACTTGTTAACTCAATAGAACTTTCTGTAACTTTAACTAATCCGTCTTCTATCATTTCATCTAAATATCTAATCTCTTCACTAAAATATTCCTTTGGATTTATTTTAAATTTTTCTTCAAATGGTTTGAAGTCCATTCTTAAATAACTTTTAAATTGTTGAGTTGCATGCTGTCTAATTTGATCATCTAAACTAAGTTTCATTCCTCTAAAGATAGGAAATTCATTTTTTTCAATAATTGTTTTGTACTTAGAAATATCATAAACATTTTGAGCATAGTAATCATCTCCAAGATTACTTTTAGATGAACTTCCGACTCCTATAAAATTTACTCTTCCTCCTGTTTGATGACCGGATGCTCCATAATGTGCTGTCCCATCTTGGAAAGCTTTAGTCATTGGGCTATTTGGCAAAGAGTAACACTCAAAGCCAGTACGTATGTAGCCTGCTACACTCAATTTTTGGTGAATAACTTCCATTAATTCTTTTCTCTCCAAAAAATCTGGTAATGGTCCTTCTTCTAGCATCTTAAGTTGATATTTTGCAATCCATGGTTTGTATGCCATTAGTGAAAGTTGTATTAAAGTTGGTTGAAGAGAAACTACTTTATCACATGTGTTTGATATTGATTCTGTTGTTTGGCCTGGTTGCCCAATTAAAAAATCAAACGCAATTTCTTTATAATATTTTCTAACTTCTTTTGTTAAAATTTTTTCAAAAAGCTCGACGGGTTGTATTCTGTTAACTCTTCTTTGAACATTTTCATCAAAGTCTTGCATGCCAAATGATATTCTATTAGCGCCACATTCTTTTGCATTAAATAACAACCTATCTTCATCTACCCTTCTAGGGTCAGACTCAATAGTAAAATTTTCAACATTAGACCAGTCGAATAACTTTTTAAGTTTATCAACAAAATATTTTAAATCCTCTCTATTTAATATAGTAGGAGAACCTCCGCCAAAAAATACAGTTCCAACATTTAATTTAAGATTTTTTTCTTTTAAATAATCAAATAATAAATCAATCTCTTTGTGTAGGTAGAATAGATAATCTGTAACTTTTGCATAATCCTTGTTGATAGTTTTGCTACAGGTACAAAACCAGCAAAGTTCCTCACAAAAAGGAATATGAACATAAAAAAATATTTTTTTATTAGGATTTTTTGGTATCCAGTCAACTAATGCTTTTTTATAATCTCCACTGTTAAAATTATAGTCCCAATGATCGCAGGTAGGATACTCTGCATAATTAAATACTAAATCCTGATGATATTTTTTAATTAGATTGGCATTTAAAGAAGGTTTTTTCATTTTCTCAATTTTTAATGGTATATAGCAATTTTTAATACATTACATGAATTATTTGATTGCTGTTTACCCCTTTTAACTCGAGTTTTTTTGTTATTATATCAAATGTTTTAGCTGTTTGCTGACACACAAGAATTAATATTTTCGATCGCTCTTTTTTTTTGATTTTTAAGAATGTTTTACCGTTAATTACATCTATATTAACTAAGGTTTGTTTTTCTATATCTAAATTGTCATCTACTAACGCAGTTACTTTCAATTTATTTTTCTGTAAAATATTGAGTGTTGCAACTCCGTGTACAGCTGCACAATATATATAAATTTCACTGTATTTGAATTTTGCTTTCCTTATTTTACTTAAAATATTTTTTGAAATCAAATTTTTTTGCTGTGAAATATTTTTATTTTTTAATAGTGAGTAAATATCTTTATTTTTTATTTCATTTAAAGATATTTTAGATTCATTTAAATATTTTTTTAGCATAGAAGAAAGTTTTTTTATTTCTGATTTGTTATGAAGAATAATTCTTGCGGCGATTTCACCATAAGCAAAATTAATACATTTGGTCATAAAAACTTTTTTATCATAAGATAAAGGTATTTTACTAACAAACCTATAGTACTCCACCAACACTTTTAAATAAGACTCAGTCGATTTTTTATCCCTAGAGTAGCGAAGTGAATCCTCTCTTCTTGTCTTGTGCCAATAATAATTTTTTTTATAAAGAGAAATTAATTTCATTGAACACAATAATCGAGCGCCAAATTCTTCGTCTTCACCATTTTTAACATCAACAAAATAAAGTTTTTCATTATTAATCAAACTTCTTTTAACAATATAGTGCCAAATGATCATTGGTCGCCAATCTAGGTGGTTGATATGTGTAAAAAATTTTTTTGCATTAAATGCCTTAGAGCTAATATTTTTAAATAAAGTTTCATTACTAAATGGGAAACCATCAGAATTAAACCTTCCAATTACCACTTCTGTTTTTGGTTCTTTTGTAATTAATTTCTCTATGCCTCTTAAACACCCTGGATAAAGCCAATCATCACTATCCAAAAATAATATATACTTACCTTGCGCTGCTAAGATTCCATCATTTCTTGTTATTGAAACCCCAAGGTTTTTTTTGTGATGAATAATATTAACAGATTTGTCATCTTTAAAAGAATTGCAAACTTTCAAACTATTATCTGTTGAACAGTCATCTATTAAAATAATTTCTGTTTTAATGTGCTTTTGATCAGTAACACTTTTGATGCATTTTTTTAAATATATTTCGCTATTATATATGGGAATTATAACGCTAAATAATGGTGTAATCATTTTTACTAAAAAAATTATATAGAAATTCTTTTACTTATACTTTGGAATTTCTAATGGTATTCTTGCTTGTATTGCCACTTCAATTTTTGGAGTTAAGTGGTCTCTACCATTACAATGCTTACATGCTTCTAGATATTTTTTATCTCCATGTAGCAACGTAATTTCTTTTTTCAAATCATTTATAGTTTTGCTATCATCATTTAAATCCACAACATCAGATAAATTTTCTGGTATGGCATTAAGATTGTGTGCATTTGCTGAAAATGGACATCTGTATAGCTTGCCATTTAATATTGTTGTTTTATCAATCATACAACAGCTTTTAAACTTTTCAGCAAGCTGCTCTTCTGTAGCATTTTGATATTTAAGAGTACCAGAATCTGACCAAGTCGGTACAATTGAAGTATATCTAATATTATTAGTTTTTAATAATTCAATTAATTCATCACGTCTCTTCGAAAGATGTTTATAGTCAGTTATTTCTATAAAAATTTTATCATTTTTGAGGCATTCGAAGTTCTCACCCTTGGGGATAACAGTAGCATTAGTATAAATTACTATCTCTTTAATACTCTTGTATGTTAATAGTTTATTTATTATTTTGCCAATTTGTTTGTTTACAAATGGTTCACCACCAAGCACCCTAAACTCATAAAGTGAATTTGTTATTTCCATTAATCTGTCAATGGATTTAAAAAGTAATTCAGTGTCACTGTTCTTTGGCCTCACATAGTATTGCATTAGATTTGAGCAACTTTCACATTTTAATGAACAGGCTTCTGTGATTGTGATATCTACGTATTTTAAGTTAAATGAAGATGGGTTACTATTTTGTAAAGCATCACATTCTGCTTTATATATGTCTACTCTTCTTCTGATATCATGAAAAGTCATGTCTGTGTTGAGTTTACTAAAGTCAGTGTTTTTAAAAAGATTTACACAATTATGAATATTTTTTAGTTTCATCTCTTTTAATTGTGGTAAAATTGTTGCTATCACCCAAGCTCCAATAAAAATATTAAGCTCTGGATCAAGTTTTTGTAATTCTTTTGATGATATAATTGGAATATTAAAAATATTTTTTTTACTTAAAGCTTGTTCTGAATCGTCACAAAAATAATCTACATTTACTCCAACATTTTTTAAGGCATGATAAGTTAAAGCACCAAATTTTTTTGCTCCAAAAATTACCAGCGGACCTTTACTAATTTTTAATTCTCTTATTAAATGATCAAAATCAAAGTTTTTCATACTAATCTTTTTATAACCTATCCGTTCTTTAATTCAAGAGTCATAAGCTTGACAAAATCTAAAAAAAATATGATTTTCCCTCTGCTCCATCCATAGGAATCAAACATCCACACATCATACCTGCATTACTTGAGGCTAAAAATTCTATCATTGGCATAATTTCATTTGTAGTGCCCATTTTCTTTCTAGGAAGTCTATTTTTAATAAAATCATTGTATATTTTTTTATTCTTCATTTTTAATCTATACATGGCATTCTGGGGTCCCATAAACCCACCTGGTAAAACACCTGTCATGATTATATTGTGAGCACTTAATTCTTTACCTAAAGTTCTTACATATGCTGAAATTGCAGCTTTAGCTGAATTATAACCAACGGATCCTACACTTTCATATGATGCAATAGATCCAATATGAATTATATTTCCTTTTTTATGTTTTTTCATACCTGGAATTATCAGTCTATTAATTTCTACAGCAGATAAAATATTTAAATTAAGAAGTTTTTGAAAATTTTTTGATGAAATAAGACTTTCTTTCAAACCCATACCTCCACCAGCAGCATGCAATACAACATCTACTCCATTTAAAAACTTTGTGGCTTTCTTAATTGTTTTTTCAATAGTATTTATATCTAGTAAATCTATTTCTAAACTAATATGTATTTTAGAGTTTTTACATTTTTTTCTTACTTTTTCTAAATTTGAATGAGATCTAGATAATAATGCTATTTTATAATTTAATTTTGAAAACCAAATCGCAGCAGCTTGTCCCAATCCTTTTGATGCACCAATGATAATAATTTTTTTCATTTATTTTTGAACAAGGTTTAAAGATTTTGCAGTGTTAAACTTATAGTCACCATCATACTTTGTGTGTTTTAATACTTCAATCCATTCTTTTTTTTTTAATATAGTGCTACCAAGTAATGTCCAGTATCTAAATAATTTAAAGTCTCTTTCACTTTCGTATGCTCCCAAAGTTATAAAACTCTTACCTTTTCCAACTCTTTTAATTTCTTTTAAGCACTTAATTGCACTGACAAGATTTAATGAATAAACGGGGCCTATAGCTATCACAAAATCAAATTCATTTTTTTTGAAAGGTAAATCATAAAATGATCCTTTTTTAATAAATTTACTAATTTTTTTATTTGTGTGCTTTATTGCATAATCTGAAACTTCAACACCTCTTACTTTTGATTTAGGAAAAATTTCTTTTATGTCTTGTAATAAAAAACCTTTGTCACACCCTATTTGTAAAATTTTAGCATTCGGCTTTAAATGATAAATATCAAAAATTTTTTTAGCAATAATTTTCCACCTACCATCATACTTAAATCCTCCAAATCCGTTTTCTCTTTTTCCATCATAAAAATTTTTATCTCTATACGAGGCAATAATTCTATTCTTAATAGTTCTTGTATCTTCAGATACATGTCTTTTTTTTAAAACTGGATAACCGTTAAGTAGATTAAATTCTCTCATTTATAAATTCTATTTTTGTTGATTAAATAAATCAAAATTTTGAAACACTTCCTGTTAGATCTTCTGCGGTAATTCTATTTTTTACATGATCGCTATCATTCACAAACATTCCAACAAACCATCTACCTTTATTGGTGTTCCATAAAAGTTTTTCTTTTGGATCAACCTTTTCAACTCCATGAGGTATTGAGCCATAAAATAGAACAGCGTCTCCTTCATCTAATTTTTTTTCAATATTAATTTTTTTTGTTTTTGAGGCTTTAAAATAAAAACCTCCTTCTTTAAAATCCTGACCAATTTTTCCCATTATTAATCCTGATACTATCCTTTGATTTTTTCTTGGATCGACGTGATCTCTTAATTCCCCTCCACCAGCAGGATATTTAAGTATCTGTAATCTATCAACTTGACCATCGCTTGGTATGTTTTTTTCATATTTTGTTTTGTTATTTCCCGCTAAGCTTTTCACATATCTCCAATGTCGATAAACTCCATCTTTTAATTTTTTTTCTAATTTAGTTTTTATATTCCAGTTATAAAAAAAAAATGCATGCTTAATTGAATACACACTATATTTTTTAGTTATATTTTTGTCTATAATTCTATGAAAATTTGGAACGCCATCAAATGTTTTATGAAAGCTGGGTTTCCTAGTTTTCTTATAATGACTTGCTAGATCTATGATCGTTTCTTTAAATTTTTTTGGTGCTGAATTTTTTAAAATATATGCTTCTTTTTTTATATACATTCCTCGAATTAATTTTTTCAAGAATTTTTCATTTTTACTATCTATAGCTTTTTTTAGTTCATCAAATTCTATTTTTTTGATTTTGCCTACAACTTTAGGAGCTGGATATTTGTTCTCCAGAAAGCTCCAGTAATCATTTAATTTTTTTTGTAGTGACATTCTTAGATTAACTTTTTAATAACTTCTTTCATCCAAGGACCCATATCTTTATAGTGAGCTGTAGTAATTATATTATCATCTATTACTGCTGGCAAGTCGGTGTAATTTGCACCAGCGTTAATTAGGTCATCTTTCATGCTATAATATCCAGCAATTTTTCTTCCTTTAACTACT
>Ga0307986_10002837_pt1 | contig 12269 bp, 23 predicted proteins | sample EllFjometageno82_FD_203170 | JGI IMG/M metagenome (GOLD analysis project Ga0307986, IMG submission 203170) | Marine microbial communities from Ellis Fjord, Antarctic Ocean - #82 | ecosystem: Environmental > Aquatic > Marine > Unclassified | place: Southern Ocean | collected 2014-10-09
CTTTCATGCCAACTAATCTTAAAATGTGTGAAGAGTATGCTGAAAGTTTAGAATATAAAGTTGGTAATAAGTATATCAAACTTGTTTCTAAAAATAATGGTGTTAAAGCATTTATCGTTAATGTTGAAGATGATAAGAAGTTTAAGTTTGGTGACATTTTGATGCCTGCTGGATATAGTGCCCCTGCTCGTAATGGTGCTCGTGGAAACATCCTTGAAGGTAGTTATGCAATTAATTGGACAGGAGCTTGTTACTTAAAGTGAGAAATATGAAACTTGATGATGTTATTGGTATTGTTCTTATTTTTGGAATGGGTTATGCTGCATTAGTAGCGTTCTAAAATGAAAAACATTGATGATGAATTAATGATGTTTGTTTTTGGAATTTTAGTATTTGCCATATGGTTTTTTATGTGGATGGTGGCTCTAAAATGAATCTAACTGAATTAGTTTCAGTAGGGCTGATGTTGTTCACTCCAGTAATTACTGATATACCAGAAGATAAAAGTGCATCTGTGGAGTGTCTTGCACTTAATATGTACCATGAAGCCAGAGGTCAAGGTAGTGCTGGACTTCTTGGTGTATCTTCTGTTGTTTTGAACAGAGTAAAAGATAAGAGATTTCCAAATACAATTTGTGGAGTTGTGTATCAAGGCCCAACAAGAGAGAGTTGGAAGACTCGACAAACTCCTGATCCTAATGATGCCACTTTCTATCCTGTAAAACATCGTTGCCAGTTTTCTTGGTATTGTGATGGTAGAGGTGATGAACCAAGAGATAAAAAAACTTATCAAAGGTTATTGACAATTGCTAAGTCTATAGTGTATAATACTGTTAACTTCATAGATATTACAGATGGAGCTACACACTACCATGCTGACTATGTTAACCCTGCATGGGCAGAAACTAAAACTAGGACTGTTGAAATTGAAGATCATATATTCTATCGTTGGGAAATTGGACAAAAAGGTAGGCCAGTTAGGTGAGTAATTTTAGATTTATTGAACGCAATGTGGACGTAAAAAATATTGTCCAACAAGTGTTAGATAATCCTAATGATTGGGACGTTGCTGGTAGCATTAAAGGTGCTGCTGGTGATCTACAACCATACGGTTTCCTACCTTTAATGATGGCAGTAGTCAACAACACAATGCGTGGTGGTTTTGGTGATCCTAAACATACTCAACTTCAACAAAAGACTCTACTGTGGGAAAAGTATACACAGATAAGAAAATTTCTTAAAAGTTATAAATGTCAAAATCATTCTAGAGCTGCATTTTTTAGATTAAGGCCAGGCGATACAGTTGGTTGGCATATAGATGATGGAAAGTACTATCTGTCAAGAGATAGGTATCATTTATCTTTGCAGGGTATATACAAATATTGGGTTGGTGACTCACCAGATGATCCAAATGCCGAGATGCACATCATTGAGCCTGGCACTTTCTTTTGGTTTAATAATAAGAAGTATCACAAAGCACTAAACATTGGTGATGTAGATAGATTGACTTTCGTTTTTGATGTACCACACAGTAAAAGGAATCCATAATGAAACATATAGAAATATCAGTTATGGAAGATGGTGAATTGTCTATTGATGGACAAACTAAGCCAGGAGGCAATCTTGATATTCGTGAATTTGAAGATGGTGAGTGGACAGGTGGTTGTTATGCTACCTATGAAAATCTTATAGAGAAAGTGAAAGAGGCATTAGAAGAATGAATATTTTCTACCTTGATGAAGACCCCATAGTTGCAGCTCAAATGAGTTGTGATAAACACGTTGTGAAGATGATACTTGAGTCTGCTCAGATGTTGTGTAGTACACATCGTGTTCTTGATGGTGATGAGATTGCAGACTCCAAAGGTATGTACAAGATGGCTCACAAAAACCATCCTAGTACTATTTGGACTCGTTCTAGTGTTCAAAATTACATTTGGTTATGGAGACATATGACTGCTCTTATGAGAGAGTATACTCATCGTTATGGTAAAACCCATGCGACTGAACGATTGAAAGAGTGTCTTGCTAAAACTCCTACCAACATTCCTTATGGGGGTAAATTTACTGATCCACCACAATGTATGCCAGAAGAATGTAAGGGTGAGGATACAGTACTTGCATATCAGAAATACTATATAAGAGAGAAGTCTGGTTTTGCAAAGTGGTCTAAACGTGAAACACCAGCATGGTTTTTAGGAGAAACAAATGCAAAGGGAAAGCCGGTCGAACTACATACTTAGAATGATGCAAGAATCAAAAACAGATAACTCTTTAAACCTATTAGAAGAAAATGTAATACTTCGTAATAATGTAAGAGAACTTCAAGAACAATTACAAAATGCTTACAATAGTATAATAGAATTACAATATGTCAAAGATAAACAATTGGAACTTTTCAAATGAAAGAACAACATAATGCCAACGTATAAATTTAAAGATACAAATACAGGTAAAGTGTTTGATGAATTTCTGTCTTTCAGTGAGAGAGAAAAATACTTAAAAGCAAACTCCAATATTACACAAGTCCCTGTAATGTTTGCTTATACAGGAGATCATATTATGGGTGTCGGCCCTAAGAATGATGAGGGATGGAAAGAACGTATGAGTCAAATTGCATCTGCTCATCCTAATTCTCATTTGGCTGATAGGTACAAAACTGGTGAATCTCATAAAAAATTAAAGGCTAAAGAAATAGTTAGAAAACACCAAAAAAAGAACCCTTTAGTTACTAAATAATTATGGTGCGGGCGAGACATCAAACTTCAGCATTAGATGCACAGTATCTACGTAAGCTTGGAAGTCAATCCGCCCATGCACCAAGGGGAGTGTTATAGAGAGCTCCAATTAGCACTCCCCACTCATTTTAAATAGGATATATCATGGCCGCAAAGAAAAATAAAGAAATCAATCACAGTAGTTTAACTACTATTAAACCTATCACTGACAATCAGAAACTGGTTTTTTCAACTTGGAAAAAAGGAGATAACCAATTTCTTTTTGGTTGTGCTGGTACAGGTAAGACCTTTGTATCATTGTATCTAGCACTACAAGATATTTTTGATTTAAAAACAAAATATGACAGAGTGGTATTAGTTCGCTCTCTTATTCCTACCAGAGAGATTGGTTTTCTGCCAGGCGATGAAGAAGATAAATCTGCACTGTATCAGGTGCCTTATCAGAACATGGTACAATTCATGTTTGAAATGCCTAACGAACAACAGTTCAATTCTCTATATGATAGGTTAAAAGCACAGGGCTCATTGTATTTTCTGTCAACTTCATTCCTACGGGGATTGACATTTGACAATAGTATTATTATTGTAGATGAATGTCAGAATATGAATTTTCATGAGCTAGATACAATCATCACAAGAGTTGGTCAAGATTCTAAAATTGTATTTTGTGGTGATTTCGCTCAGTCTGATTTACAAAAGACAAATGAGAAAAATGGTTTACACGACTTTCTACGTATCTTAGAAGAGATGGAAGAATTTAATTGTACAGAATTTACCATAGGCGACATTGTTCGCTCTGGTTTTGTTCGTAGTTATCTTATTAACAAGACCAAACTAGGAATAGGAATTGAATAATGGATGTAGATAAGTTACGCAAACAGCTAGAATTAGATGAGGGTGTTAAGTATGAAGTATACAACGATCATCTTGGTTATGCTACTTTTGGTGTGGGTCATCTGGTACTTGAGTCAGACCCAGAACACGGCTCTGAGCTTGGGACTTCAATCAGTGAGTCCAGAGTCATTGAAGCCTTCGAGCAGGATTGCGAAAACGTCTTGCGAGACTGCAACATCCTATACGAAAACTTTGATGATTTGCCAGAAGAGGTTCAACAAATAATTGCAAACATGATGTTCAACATGGGCCGCCCTCGTTTGAGTAAGTTCAAAGGAATGAAACGTGGAGTAGATGCCAAAGATTGGAACGCTGCCGCAGATGAGATGGTTGACAGCTCTTGGTATAGACAAGTAACAAATCGTGCAGAACGATTAGTTGAACGTATGAGAACCGTGTGAAGTATACTCAATCACAGTGGGATAGAGAAATAGGTTGGGGTAATGTTCCACCAGAATATTCCTATGAGTATTATGCTACTCATAGAAACAATATTTGGAATTCTTGGAATACATTATACAACATTGTAAATGTTAAAGTGACATATAATATGGAAGAAGTTAATAATGAATTATAATCATGTACCAGTTGAGCTAAAAGAGTTGACAACTGAAACGATAAATCGAAAAAGGTTTTACGTAACACCAGAGGGAAATAAGTATCCTTCTATAACTACTGTTCTATCAGTCCGTAATAAGAAAGGATTGTTTGAGTGGCGCAAACGTGTTGGTGAGAGTGTTGCAAACCATATCGCAAGAACTGCAGCTGCAAGAGGTACGAAGGTTCACCATATGTGTGAAGACTACCTCAATAATATGCACAGTGAAGCGCCTGAAAAGTTCGCAGAACATACAAAACATTTTCTTCCTTGGTGCTTATTCAAAAGACTAAGAAGAGGAGTGTTGTGTAATATAGATAACATCCATGCACAAGAAGCAGGGCTCTATAGTGATAAATACAAGGTAGCTGGTCGAGTCGATTGTATTGCAGAATATAAGGGCACTCTATCAATTATTGATTTTAAAACATCTACCAAAGAACGAACTGAGGCTTGGAATGAAAACTACTACATCCAAGGTTCAGCGTATGCAGAGATGTTTGGTGAAAGAACAGGAATTGAAATCAATCAAGTAGTCATTCTTGTGGTAACTGAGGATGGCACTGTTCAAGAATTTATAAAGGATAAGGAAGAGTATCTTCCTATGTTGAAAGAAACAGTTACCGAATGGAGTGTACAAAATGAAACATCTATCAATGTTGGTGGCGATGTTTCTAATAGTGGGTTGTCAAACAACGCAATCGTCTGATACAGAAACAAAGTTAGAAGTCGTTAAAAATAAAATTACATCAGTAAACCCTTTTAAGGATAACGAAATATCATCTGAGCAACTTGTTACTAGCAGTAAACCTATCGTGTGTGGAAGAGCAGATGCTATTCTAAACAGTATGTATACTAAATATCGTGAGGTTCCTATATTTTTAGGAGAAAGTAAAGCAACACATCCAAATACAGGTAATAACCTTACTCCAATGGTTACAATTACATACAATAATGAAACTGGAAGTTTTACAGTATTTGAACAAATGCCATTAGAAGAAAGACTTTTGTGTATATTAGTAGTAGGTGTTGGAAAATTTAAAGATATGACAAAGGGAACATCTTTATAAAAAAAGTACTTGACAATTAGGCTAAAGTGTGGTATAAATATAGTTACAGTTCGATGAAACAGATTGAAAAATAGGCTGGACTTGGGGGCAGTGCCCAACGCCTCCACCATAAGTTCATATTGTAGGCCAAAGTGAATTTATGATGGGGGCGAAACAGGATCGACAGGTGTTGATTAGAGAAGTGGAGAATTGTCGGATGACTCCGTTATTGGTCAAAAAACTAAACGCAAACGATAACTTTGCACATGAAGATTATGCACTAGCTGCATAATTTTTCGGGGTTCGGTGGGTTCCTTGCAACAGAATACCCACCACTTTATTTAAGTGACGGCAACCTATTGCTATATCGACACTTAATGAGTTTGGTAGTTCTCTTTATAGGACTAAAAACTACCATTTAAAAGTTGGAATGTTTCCAACTTATTTGTAATGTTAAGGAAAACATTTAAATGACTACTACCACTACCCAGGCAGCTAAGGTTGCCACCGCACTTGAAAATGGTGCAGAACTAACCGCTAAACAGATTACATCACGTTATGGTGTTAAGAATGTTCGTGCTGTTATTAGTAAACTTCGTTCAGAAGGGTTTTCAATCTATCTGAACAAGCGTGTATCGTCTTTTAACGGTGAAACATATATGAAGTATATGGTTGGTACACCAACACGAGCAGTTGTTGCTGCTGGTTATGCAGCACTACGCACAGCGTAATGTTTAATGTGTGGTGACATAATACACCCGTGGGGGGTCATGGTTAGCCCCCCAATTTAAAGGAATAAAAAAATGGCATACAGTAATAAGTTATTAGATCACTATGAAAATCCACGTAATGTTGGGTCTTTAGATAAGAATGAAGATAACGTAGGTACTGGCCTAGTTGGTGCGCCTGCTTGCGGTGACGTTATGAAACTACAAATCCAAGTTGATGATGGTGGAGTAATTGAAGATGCATGTTTTAAGACCTTTGGTTGTGGCTCAGCTATTGCAAGCTCAAGTCTAGTTACCGAATGGATTAAAGGCAAAACATTGGAAGAAGCCAATGGTATTAAAAATACAGATATTGCTAAAGAATTAGCACTGCCTCCAGTTAAGATACATTGCAGTATCCTAGCAGAAGACGCAATCAAAGCAGCAGTTGCTGATTATAAAACTAAAAGAAGTGAATTGAACAAATAGGATTATTGATGAATACGACTAAAACATTCTCTCTTAAAATAGAGGGGATTGCACAAGAAAAAAGAATTACACATATGGAAGCAGTGCTTTGGTATTGTAAAAAAGAAGGTATCGAACCAGACACAGTAGGTAATTTGATATCTAAAGCTCTTAAACAGAAGATCGAAGCAAATGCAAGAGATTTGAATTTTCTTCCTCGACACGCACAACTACCAGTATAAGGAATATATTATGGGAACAATATTAGTAATAGCACTTTTTAGTGGACTATTTGTAGCAGACAATAAAGAGTTTTTTGATAAAGTTGAAAAAGACATAGAAGCAGGATACACATGGCATCGTGTAGGTCCAGTAGATGCTGACCCAAATTCACTTTCAATCTCAATGGAATCTGAGGGATACAATCCTCAAATCATATGGAAATTAAAAAAGGATTAAAGGAAGGTTTGGTAAAGGGAGCGATTGTTCTCTTTCCAACCTACCTTACAGCATTTCTAACTGATAAGATGATATATGTTATTCCTATGCTTGCAGCTGCCAGTTTCATTGCAGCAAGTATCGGTGATAGCAAAAATGAACATAGAGTAGAAGAAGACGGTTTTAAAAAAGACGATGCAAGCAGTTGATACCTATCTAATGTATTGTGCTTTGAAAGCTCACTTCAAAGGTAATTATGATTACCACAGATTTAGCGGTAAAACGAAAGTTTCTAGAGATTCATTCTGGAAACGGAAAGACCGCATTTTCTTTGTCAAAACTGCTACTAGGTATAATGATAAAGAACTCCTTAACTATTTTGTATCAAACTTTATTAAAGAACGTGAAGGATACATTGCAAACTTTAGCACTAAAAATTATGAAGAATGGATGCAACGAAAGAAGATGTTCTATGAACTCTTCTCTCAAGAGCTGCAGCCATTTGTTAAGAATTTTGAACCTCTTTTTAAATGTACAGATGAACAACATCCTACATTGTTAAAAGAATATTTGGGTAAAAGAGTCTCTGTTGAGACTATGATTATATTGGATGAACTTGTTGAATTTAGTAAGAAATGGGATAAGGAGTTAGTATGGGATGATTTTGTGTGGCCTGATGTAAAAAAACTTATGAAAAATTACAAAGGGTTCTTGACAATTGATACCGAAAGGTATAGAATGAAATTATTGAAACTTATAGAGGAGTCCAGTTAATGGAAATCACTGTACACTTGGATGGTAATCCCACCATTCGGGAAGAAGGGTTTTTTGAGAGTCAAGTTATTACTCTTGAGAACCAAATTAAAGCATTGCAATTTGACAATGCTGAACTCAACGCTAAAAACGATGAGTTAGGTGAGCGAGTTACTAAACTTGCAGCACGACAACCAGCATGGCCTAAGGGGTATTCTCCTCGTAGACATGACCGCTTCAAAAAGCGGGGATAAGTGGAATTGCCGACATAGCTCAGTTGGTAGAGCACCTGATTTGTAATCAGGGGGTCGGGGGTTCAAATCCTCCTGTCGGCACCATTTTTAGGAGTGAATATGGAAGTTAAACTAATAGACCATATGGGAAGTGATTTGAGTGTAGTTAATGCTGCCCGTGTATCCTTTTCAAAAACATCTGAATGGGATTCTATACCAGAAGCTGGAAAGGTTGAAGGTTTTCTAAAAGAAGGTGATGAACGTCTAATTAAGTATCTTGCAAAGTATAATCACTGGAGTCCCTTTGGTCATGCGTCTATGCAGTTTCACGTTAAGGCTCCTATCTTTGTGGCCAGACAACTTGTTAAACATCAGGTTGGTTTAGTGTGGAACGAAGTATCCAGACGTTATGTAGATACAGAAGTAGAGTTTTATGAACCTACTGAATGGCGTCTTGCAGCAGAGGATAAGAAACAAGGTTCTTCTGATGAAACTGTAAAATACAGTATTGCTTCTACCCACAAATTATGTAAAGAAACATATGAAGATATGTTAAACTCTGGAATTGCACCAGAGATGGCCAGAATGGTTCTACCACAGTCCATGTATACAGAATGGTACTGGAGTGGTACACTCATGGCATTTGCTCGTGTATGTAACCTACGATGCAAACCAGACGCTCAAGTTGAAACTCAAATGGTTGCAGATAAAATTGATGTTCTTGCTAAAGAACTATTTCCTAACTCATGGGAGGCATTAAGAGATGTATAATAACGAGAGTAATATAATTGGTGTAGATAAGATTATTATTTTGATGGAAGAAATTGCTTTAATAAAAAGTCGCTATACAGATAGTGATACTGGAAATTTACGAACAACCGTAAGTGTTTTAGAAAAGCGTGTACTAGAACTACGAGATAGAATACATGACTAGACATTTAGTACTAGGTAATGGTGAGTCTAGAGCTTGGTTTAATCCAAATGAAAATAAGATAAACGAAAATAATGTAATTACATGGGGCTGTAATGCAATCTATCGTGACGGTGACGTTAATAATCTAGTCGCTATAGATTATGGAATACAACAAGAGATACATGACTCAGGATACCATAAATGGAACCAGTGTTGGTTTGCAGATTGGAACTTACTTCCTGCTAGTGCTGTAGACGGTTTATTGATGGGATTTGATTTTCCAGAAAACTTTGTTCATAAAAGTAAAACTGTTACAGACCAGTGTGTGATTGCTGGTACTGATCCTGTTACACTCAATGAGAAAATTGAGTCTGCAATAAAACAGTTTCCTAATATTGATATGAAAGACTTACAAATCAAAATGAATAAGGATGTCGGTGTCTGGATTACCTACGTCAACGAAGATGATAGTATAAGGGACATTGACTTTCCTAAGAAGTGGTCAGCTGGTAATACAGCGATACACCTTGCTTGTCAACAGGGAGCGAAAGAGGTGTACATGGTAGGGTTTGATTTAACCTCACCAGATAAACTTATAAATAACATCTATAAGGGAACTGACTATTATTTTCCCGAAGATGCAAGAGGGTTTACTCCAGTTAGCTGGATAAACCAATTGGGTACTGTTTTTAATGAGTTTCCTGATACTGAATTTTATTGGGTTGACCCTGCAAATGAAAGTATTTTCCTAGAAAAAAACATAAAGTACTTGACAAAAACAAAACTTTGTGGTATATTAAACATACGATAAAACATACGATTACATACGATAACATAAGGAGATATATATGTCGTTAAGCGCAATGAAAAAGTCCAACTCTTTGGACAAACTGCTCGGTGCAGCAGAACAAGAAAACAAACCATTAGAAAAGAAGTCATACGTTGATGAGCGTATCTGGAAACCTGTAATGGACAAAACTGGTAACGGTTTTGCAATCATTCGTTTTCTTCCAGCACCAAAGGATGAAGAACTTCCTTGGGTAAAACTTTGGAACCATGCGTTTCAAGGCCCAACTGGTCAGTGGTATATTGAGAACTCTCTTACCACCATTAGTCAAAATGATCCAGTATCAGAACTGAATACCAAGTTTTGGAACTCTGGTGTAGAGTCTGATAAAGAGATCGCACGTAAACAGAAGCGTAAGTTGCAGTACTACTCCAACATCTACGTTGTCAAAGATAGCGCAAATCCACAGAATGAAGGTAAAGTATTCCTTTATCGCTATGGTAAGAAAATCTTTGATAAGGTAATGGAGACAATGCAGCCTGCATTTGAAGATGAGACTCCAGTAAATCCATTTGATTTTTGGGAAGGTGCAAACTTCAAGTTGAAGCTACGTAAGGTAGACGGTTATTGGAACTATGATAAGTCAGAGTTTGAAGCTATATCTGCTCTTGCTGATGATGATGAGAAGTTAGAAGAGATTTGGGGAAAACAATATTCTCTTTCAGAGTTTACTGCTCCAACTAACTTCAAGTCCTATGATGAGTTGCAGATTCGTTTGAATACAGTTCTGTCAGGTACTACTAAAGTTGGTAATGTAACAGACCTACAACGTAGCAATGCATTTGATGACTCACCCTCTACAACTACTGTAGTGGATACGAAAGAGGAGCCTGCTCCTACGGTATCAATGAGTAATACTGAAGACGATGATGACACTATGTCATATTTTGAAAAACTTGCAGAAGAAGGTTAATTGATGAAGACTTTTATTATGATCGCATCAGCAGTGGTACTTTTTAGTACCGCTGCTAGTGCAAACAGTGTAACGATTAAGTGTAGTGACGATGTTGAGCGTGGAACACTTAAACTAAGTAATCCACCTACTATGAACTGTGATGACTTTAATCTTGTCAAGAACTATGTTGGTTCTGGTATTACTGTAGGGCCCAATTCAAAAGTAAATGACTTGGTTTCTGCGATTGAAAGTATACAACCAGCACCCACCGCACAGCCAGTAACAGAGGTTTCAAGCGAACCTTTGGGTGATAAGTTCTCTGGTACAAGGCGTTATGCAGAGTGGTTTGAAGAGAAACCCTCTGAACGAACATCTTGTCCACCACAAAATGCTAAGTGGATAAATCTAAAATTCAATGAAGATGGTGGAGTTACCATCAAACGATAAAAAGAAACCCTTGTAGAAATACAGGGGTTTTTTATTAACCAACTGCTGTTAGTTTATCTGTAACTCTATCAGTATTAATTAAAGAATTTGCAACTGATGATACATTATTAGAAGTAGGAGCATTTACATTTGTTGGAGCATTAACTATTACTGGTGGTGGACTTTGTTGAAGCTTAGCAAATGGATCGGGACTAATCCTTGAAGCATCTTTATTAGGATTTGGAGTATAACTAAGAGTAGGCTCACCACTTTTCTGGGCCCTCATTCTATCAACTCTTGCATTTGCTGACTTGATACTTCTTTTACCACCAAATTTTTCTTTAGCTTTAGGAATATCTGCACCAGCACCTTGTTCCATCATTGCATCCATATCGCCTGCAGCACCAGTTTTAGGTTGTTCCCCTGTCATTAAATAATCAGCTAATTTTCCTCCAATATAGTCCCCAGCAAAATAACCACCAAGCCCACCACCAAGCCCACCTACTAAAGCACCAATTGGACCGCCACCAAGAACTCCTGCTAGCGCTCCTAATTTTGCACCACCAAGACCACCAAGTAATCCACCAAAGACAGCACCAACTGCTTGAACTTTTTGTTTTGCTGATTTAGTATCATCCATCAGTGTATTGACAAGAAGTGCTCCACTAAGAGCTGTACCTATGAATGGTATTTTATTTGCAACCTTCAGAAGGCCAGGAAACTTTTTAAGGTGTGTAAATTTATCCTTTACTGCATTAGTGATACTTGATAACTTTGTTGGTTTTGCTGGACCAGTTGCTTTAGGCATATTTAATCCTGGCTTCACTGCACTAGCAGCTGCGCCAGCACCCTTTGTTGCGGTAGTCGCAACTCCTGCTGTTTTTGCAGCTACAGCAGCTCCTTTTGCTGCAGCATCAGTTGCCTTTCCAAAACCCAAAAGTGTTGCTGCCATTTTACCAAATCCAGCAAAAAGTTTTGTAAGCTTCCAAGCTCCACCAACTAAGAGTTTTGCTGCAAAAAATGGTTTGAATAATACAGCAAGACTCAAAGCTGCGACAAGACCGCCAAGAACTTTAAAAAGACCGTCAGTTACACCTTCAAACATTGTTCCTTTAGTAAATTCTTTAATACTCTTTATTGTTTCATTTTCACCACTGATTAGTCCGAAGAGAAACTTACCAAAAGGTACAATATAATCATCAATAAGTATTGTTAAAGCTGGAATAATATCTTCTTTGAAAGCCTTTATCATTTTATCAAAATATGGAGAGTTTAAAAATGCTATGGTGGCAAGTAAAAATGCACCAAACG
>Ga0307986_10002839_pt1 | contig 12262 bp, 13 predicted proteins | sample EllFjometageno82_FD_203170 | JGI IMG/M metagenome (GOLD analysis project Ga0307986, IMG submission 203170) | Marine microbial communities from Ellis Fjord, Antarctic Ocean - #82 | ecosystem: Environmental > Aquatic > Marine > Unclassified | place: Southern Ocean | collected 2014-10-09
CTAATCCAAGTATTAAACAATTCTTTCAAAAAGCAAAAAGTTTTTGGAAAAACTAAAGACTAATTAACTAAAAAAGGTTAATATTTTCTTAGATGAAAAAAATTAATTTAGCTATTTCTGGCTGTCTTGGAAGAATGGGTCAACAACTTATTAAATCTTCAAAAAATAATAAGAACTTTAAACTAACTGCTCTTACAGAAAATAAAGCTGTCAGCAAAAAAATTGCTGGCATCAAGCTTGATATAAATACTGAAGAAGCCTTTAAAAAAACTGATGTAATAATAGATTTTACAGTCCCAAACTGTACTTTAGATATTTTAAAAATTGCCTCAAAATTAAAAAAAAGAGTAGTAATTGGAACAACAGGATTTACTCAGAAAGAAGAGGCTTTAATTAAAAAATTTTCAAAAATCATTCCAATTTTAAAAGCTGGTAATATGAGTCTTGGTGTTAATTTATTAATGTATTTAACTGAAATTGCCTCAAAATCACTGAATGATGAATATTTAAGTAAGGTATTTGAGGTTCATCACAGACACAAAAAAGATTACCCATCAGGAACAGCTTTAATGCTGGGAAAAGGAATTGCAGATGGGAAAAATAAAAACCTTTATAATTTAATAGGTAAAAGATTTTTAAACAAAAAATCTTTTCCTTATGGAAAAAAAATTAATTTCAATTCAATTAGAAAAGGTGAAATTATTGGTGAACATGAAGTTGCATTTTCAAGTGGAAAAGAGATAATAAAATTAAATCATGAAGCTTTTGATAGGGCACTTTATTCAGATGGGGCTTTAATTGCTGCAAAATGGTTGATTAATAAAAAACCAGGGCTTTACTCGATGAGAGATTTATTGAGCTTTAAATAATGGATGAAAAAGAAAAAGCTAAAAAGATACTAAAGATTTTAAATAAGATTTATCCCACAACCCCTATCCCTCTAGATCATACTAGTAACTTTACTCTCTTAATGTCAGTTCTTTTATCAGCTCAATGCACTGACCTAAATGTTAATAATGTAACTAAAAATATATATCCAAAATATAATAAACCTGAACATTTTGTAAAATTAGGCAAAAAAAGAATAGAAAAATTGATTAAAAGTATTGGTCTCTTTCGGGTTAAAGCAAAAAGCATTTATTTGATGTCTAAACAGCTTCTAGAAAAACACGGGGGTAGAGTACCAAAAAGCTTCGAAGAGCTCGAAAAACTACCTGGTGTAGGCCATAAAACAGCAAGTGTGGTCATGTCTCAGAGTTTTGGCGTTCCAGCTTTTGCGGTTGATACTCACATACATCGATTAGCTCAAAGATGGGGCTTAACAAATGGTAAGAATGTTATTCAAACTGAAAAGGATTTAAAAAGAATATTCCCAGAAAAAACTTGGAGCAAATTACATTTGCAAATAATTTATTATGGAAGAGAATTTTGTAAAGCTCGGGAGTGTTATGGTTTGACTTGTAAAATTTGTACGACTTGTTATCCTCTTCGAAAAAATCCAATTAAAATAAAAAAAGTTTAATATGAAAATACTAGGAATTGGTAATGCCATTGTTGATGTTATATGCAAAGTAGAAGATCAATACCTCATAGATAATCAATTAACAAAAAGTACAATGAAATTAGTTGATGAACATGAGTTTCAAAAACTTTTATCAACTCTTAAGATAGAACAAACCATCTCTGGTGGATCAGTTGCAAATTCTATTGTTGGGTTATCTCAACTAGGGAATGATGTTGGTTTTATAGGTAAAGTATGTGCTGATGATTTAGGACAAAAATATGAAGAAGGTTTAACCAAAGAAAAAGTTCAATATTTTTATAATAAAAAAAAAGAAGTTTCGCCAACTGGAACTTGTTTAATCTTAATCACACCCGATGCAGAAAGAACAATGGTTACATTTTTAGGGATTGCTGGAAAAATTAACGAAAATGATATCGATGAAAAGGCTGTAAAAGAAAGTGAAATGATATTTTTAGAAGGATACTTATGGGATAAAGGAGAACCAAAAGTAGCTTTTGACAAGGCAATGTCACTTTCTAATAATAAAGTAATGTCCCTATCAGATCAGTTTTGTGTAGAAAGACACAAGAGTGATTTTTTAGATTTAGTTAAAAATAAGCTTGATATCACTTTTGCTAATGAGCAAGAAATTAGATCATTAATTGATGCTAAAAACTTTGAGGATATTATCGAATTTGGAAAACAATTAGGAAAAGTTTTAATTATTACTCGTGGTGAAAAAGGGAGTGTAGCTATTAAAAATCAAGAGATTATAGAATGTCATAGTAAACCTGATTTAAAAATTTTAGATTTAACAGGTGCAGGAGACCTCTTTGCAGCTGGTTTTCTTCATGGTTTTATTAATAATATTTCAATAAAAGAATGTCTTGAAAAAGGAACTGAAATGTCTTCAAAGATAATCCAAAAAGTTGGTGCTAGGCTAGATTAAGCTATATTATTTAATAAAATATCCACTTTTTTCACTTAATATAAAGTTTTCATCCTTAAACAAATTACTTATTTTTTTTCGTAATCTATAAATATGTGTTTCTACTGTATGAGTTTCAATATTTGAAGAATATCCCCATATATTTTTTTGTAAATCAGCAACATTATTTTTATTTTTATTTAAGTACAAAATAATTTCAATTTCTTTTTCTGTTAATTTTAAATTTAAATTACCCTTGGAAAAAAATTTAGAATTTAAATTTAATTCATAGTCTTTAATAATAATTTTAGATTGATGGTTAAATTTTAATTTGATTAGTTTAATATTGATTAGTTCTAATAATTTTTCCAAAGATAGGGGTAAACTATCAAAATTTAAAATGTTCTTATTGTTTGCTAATACTTTAGGTTTAATTTCTGAAATTATTAAACAATTTTTTATATCTAAATTGTTATTTTTTTGGAAATCTTCTTCATTTTTAAATTTTGTTATTTTAAAAGATAAATTGTCTTTTATCTCATCTAAGATTTCATATAATGAATTATAATTTATAATAAAAACATTTTGCATAATTACATTTAATTATTTCCTATGATAATTCATGTACCAAATAAAAACACTCTTATAATTGATGATTTTAAATTTAAATGCTGCATCGGAAAAAATGGCTTAAATTCCAATAAAAAAGAAGGTGATTATTCAACGCCTAAAGGCTTATTTAATTTGAAAAAATTATATTTTAGGAAAGATCGTGTCGGTATCCCCAAATGTAAAATAGAGAGAAAAGTTATCACAAAAAATATCGCATGGTGTGATAATTCAAGTGATAAAAGATATAATGAAGAAATTCAAACTCGTAATAGAAATTTAAAAGAATATTTACATAGGAAAGATTATAAATACGATTATTTAGTCACGATTGATTATAACCATAATAAAATTCCAAATAAAGGTAGCGCTATATTCATTCACCTAACAGATAATTATAAATCAACAGCAGGCTGTATAGCATTAAAGAAGAAAGATTTTGAAATTTTACTAAAATTAATTAAAAAAAATACCAAAATAAAAATTGGCTAATTTCTATTTCCAAAAACTTTTGAACCAATTCTTAAATAAGTTGCACCATGTTTTGCTGCATCAAGGTAATCATTGGACATACCCATGCTTAGCTCTTTAACATTTATTTTTTGTGCAAGATTTTTCATTTTTATAAAGTATTCTTTAGTATTGTCATCCTTAGGTGGTAAACACATCAATCCAACAATATCTAACTCTAACTCATTTACACACTTTTTATAAAATTCTTCAAGATCCCCTTCTTCAATTCCATTTTTTTGTTCTTCATTCCCAATATTAATCTGGATAAATATTTTTAATCTTTTTTTTATTTTATTTTGCTCTTCTGCGATTTTCTTTGCTAGTTTTAGGCTATCCAATGAATGGATGTAGTCAAACAAGGGTACGACAAACTTGACTTTGTTTGATTGTAACTTACCTATCATGTGCAGTTGTAGATGTTTAAAATCTTGCTTAATTTCTTGCCATTTTTCAATTGCTTCTTGAACTTTATTTTCACCAAAATGAATTTGTCCGTGGTTAATTAATGGCAATATTTCATTAATTGGAAATGTCTTACTAACAGCTATTATCCTTATTTTATTTAACTCTAAATTTTCTATCTTTAATGTATTTTGTATAGAAACTAGATTATTAATACTTTGATGCAAAAAAAATTACCTAAAATTTACTTGTTTGTTGAAGACTTTAATCTCTCTGACTTAAATAATCTAAATAAAAATATTTCAATTATCTACCGTAATTATAAAAAAAAACTGAACGAAAGTACAATATTATCATTAAAGGATTATTGTAGAAAAAATAAGAGAAAATTTTACTTAACTATTGATATCAAAATGGCCATAAAACATCAATTAGATGGTGTTTATATCCCATCTTTTATTAAAACTCTTAATCTTAATTTTACCTCAAAACCAAAAAATTTTTTAATTATAGGCTCGGCACATAATAAGATGGAAATTAAAGCAAAAGAAAATCAAGGTTGTAGTTTAATTTTTTTAGCTCCAATCTTTAAAGTTAATAAAAAAAATAATTATCTTGGTGTTAGTAGATTTAACTTACTTGCTTTAGGCAATAAAAATAATTTTATTGCCCTTGGTGGGATAAATGAAAGTAATGTAAATAAATTAAAACTCTTAAATTGTAAGGGTTTTTCAGGAATATCATGGATAAAAAAAAACGGCCTAAAAAATTTAGGCCGTTTTTAAATAATTTAGATAGTAATAACTAGAATGCTAAACCTAAAGCGATTTCAGTTACGTTTTCTTTATCAGCATCATTGTCATACCCTGGATTTTTAGTTTCCATTTGGTAAGCTTTAACAGACATAGCACCCATTGAGTAAGCTATTTGAATAGCTGTACTGTCTTGAGATACATCAGCAATTGCTGTTCCTGCGTGATCTTGATCATCGTAAGTGTCTTCTGTTGACGTGTATGAAACAGATAAGTTTTCATTCACGTTGTAAGCTATTGAGTAACTCTCACTTTCGAAAATACCCGTTGCTGTTCTATCAAGAGATTTTGCAACATCAGCTGCAACATCAGCTCCAGCAAGACCTGAATCTAGGTAAGATTCCGAGTAACCAAAAGATACTGGACCAATTGCGTATTTAGCGTACCAAACACCTTCAACTGCGTCTCTTACTTTGTCTACCGCTTGAGGGTCTCTGTTTTCTCTTTCATTACCATAAACACCTACAGATAGACCTTGAAACTTAGCAGTAACACCTAGACCATAACCTTTACCAAAGTTATTTCCATCAGTTATCTTAGCAGTTTGAGCACCATCACCAGCTCCTAAACCATTTGCGTTTGGTGAAAATTCTCCATCAAAAGATAAAGAAAGTCCAGCAATTTCAAAAGATGGAGAGTGATAAACAAGTGAGTTACTGTCCATTTGATTTCCAACTACGTTAGCTGAGTTTTGTTGTGCATCTGAAGTTTGCTCATATGCTTGAGGCACTTCCTCATCATACTTGTAACTTGCTCCACCAGTATCAGTTCCTGCACTAATTGTTCCTAAAGAACCCATAGTTAGTGAAGTGTAAGATGAAGATACATCGTAAGCATCATCTAAAGTTGTATTAAATGTAAACGTCCAACCATTGTCCATTTCACCAGTTCCAGTGAATGCAACATCTTTGTCAGTACCAAAAGTTTTTCCACCGTTTGGAGCTACTCCACTATTTCCAGTTTTGTAAACAACGTTAGCTTTACCTGATACTGTCATTTCTCCTGCTTGAGCACTAACTGCAACTAGCGAACCTGCTAATGCTGAAAGACCCAATTTTTTTAGATTTGTCATATTATTTCCTTTGTTATTATTATTCATATGAATGCAGTATATTTAGCAAAAAATTTAAAAATTATTTGCTTAAAATTCTAAATTTTCAATAGTTTTTCAAATTGTGGTAAAATTACCACATAAAGTCAATTTTTTTGTTGAAATCCAACAAAACAAATGGTTTTTCATCGTAAATGCCTTTTATAAAAAAATACTTTATTTATTTAATATTACTTTTATTGACGTTTTCTGGGTGCTCGAAAACAAAAGATATTTTTAGAAGAGCTGATATTAAAGACACACCCGTAAATGTTGATGCGAGGGTTAAAAAAAACATTGAAGAAGGAAGAGGAATTAGGTTTGGCAAAGGGTCTTCTAGCGGTGGTACTTTTGATTTTGCTTCCTCAAATGAATTATGGAGAGCGTCTATGGATGTATTAGATTTTGTTCCCTTTTCAAATGCAAGTTACTCTGGTGGGGTTTTAATAACAGAATGGTTTGATGGTAACTCTAATGATAAAAATGAAAAAAGAGATTTAAAAATTACAGTAAGATTTTTAACTAATGAAATTAGAGCCGATGCTCTCGATATTAATATTCATGAGAAAATATGTCAAAGTAATGGAGCTGGTTGTAGCGTTAATAAAATCAACTCTGAATTAGAGCCGAAGATAAAATTAGCAATTCTTAAGCGTGCAGCAAGTTTAGAAAAAAATAAATTTTCAAAAAATTCTAAAGACTTTCTTAGTAAAAGAAGAACAACTTTAGGGGATAAATAAGTTCTGCTAGATAAATTTAATATTTTTATTTTTTGTGACTAGATATAATTTCAAAATAATTGAAGAAAAATGGCAAAACTATTGGGTTAATAATAATTCCTTTAAAAGCTCAGTAGATAAAAATAAAAAAAAATTTTATTGCCTTGAAATGTTCCCTTACCCATCAGGTAAAATTCATATGGGTCATGTTAGAAATTATACTATTGGTGATGTATTGGCTCGTTTTAAAATGATGCAAGGATATAATGTTTTACATCCTATGGGTTGGGATTCTTTTGGTATGCCTGCAGAAAATGCTGCTAAACAAAACAATTTAGACCCAAAAGAGTGGACTGAAAAAAATATTAAAACAATGAGAGACCAATTAAAACAATTAGGTCTTTCAATTGATTGGGACAAAGAAATATCAACCTGCTCTCCCGAGTACTACAAACACCAACAAGCCTTTTTCTTAGAATTATATGACAAAGGTTTAGTTTATAGAAAAGAAAATTATGTGAATTGGGATCCAATCGATGAAACCGTACTTGCTAATGAACAGGTTATTGATGGTAGAGGATGGAGGTCTGGCGCCTTAGTGGAGAGAAAAAAATTAAACCAATGGTTTTTCAATATATCAAAATTTTCTGACGAACTATTGGAGGGTTTAGAAACACTCGACGAATGGCCCAATAAGGTAAAAACTATGCAAAAAAATTGGATAGGAAAATCTTTTGGTTGTGAATTAGATTTTGAAATAGAGGGCTCTCTACCTGTTAAAAATATTAAATGTTTTACTACAAGACCAGATACATTATTTGGTTGTTCATTTGTAGCCGTATCTGTTGATCATCCAATAGCAAAATTTTATGAAAATGATAAAAAATTTTTAGCATTTAAAGAGGAATGTTCAAAAACTGGCACCACCGAGGAATCTATTGCTCAAGCAGAAAAAATAGGGTTTCCAACATCCCTAATGGCTGTTAATCCTTTGGACCCATCTAAAAAAGTGCCTGTATTTTTTGCAAACTTTGTATTAATGGATTATGGTTTTGGAGCTATATTTGGTTGCCCCGCTCATGACCAGAGAGATTTTGATTTTGCAAAAAAATATAATTTAAGTTTTATTTCAGTAATAGACCCAAGCAATGAAAAGGACAAAATTGGACTAAATAACAAAGCTTATACTGGGTCTGGTAAAATAATTAATTCTAAATTTTTAAATAATTTAAGTGCACCAGATCAATCTATTTTAGAAGCAATTAAAATATTAGAAGAAAAAAAATTAGGTAAAAAAAAAATTAATTTCAGACTAAAAGATTGGGGCGTCTCGAGACAGAGATACTGGGGTTGCCCTATTCCGATTGCTTATAATGATAAAAATGAAATTGTAAAAGTGCCTCTGAGCGATTTACCTGTAAAATTGCCTGAAAATATAAATCTAAATACCAAAGGTAATCCTTTGGATCATCAAAGAGGATGGTTTGAAATTCAAATTAATGGTGAAAAATGCAAGAGAGAAACAGACACTTTAGATACATTTGTTGATTCCTCGTGGTATTTTTTAAGATTTTGCTCAACCAAAAATACTGAGGAAGGATTTGATCTAAATGAGGTTAAATACTGGATGCCTGTTGATCAATATATAGGTGGCGTAGAGCATGCAATTCTGCATCTTTTATATTCAAGGTTTTTTATGCGTGCCATAAAGCACGAGAGAAAAGAATTTATAAACCCAGAGCCTTTTAAGGGACTTTTTACGCAAGGAATGGTTTGTCACGAAACCTATAAAAATGAAAACAATCAATGGTTAAGCCCTGATGAAATAGAAACAAATGATAAAATTAATTTTTATCTCAAGGGAATGCCTAATAAAAAAGTAAAAGTTGGTCCAAGTGAATCAATGTCTAAGTCAAAAAAAAATACCGTAGATCCAGAAAAAATAATTAAAAATTATGGTGCAGATGCTGTTAGACTTTTTATTTTATCAGATAGCCCTCCTGAAAAAGATGTGCAATGGTCAGATCAAGGCATGTTAGCTTCTTACAAATTTATTCAAAAATTTTGGCTACTCCATAAAAAAATTATCTCAATAATTTTACTTAAAAATGAAAATGGAGACTCAAAGTCAATGGATTCATTTACCAATATGATGATTGATAAAATTACAAAGAGTATAGAAAAATTTCATTATAATGTGATTGTAGCAAATTTTCATGAAACTTATAATTATTTGAATAAAGAAATTGAAAAGCCTATCAATTATTTGAGCTTATCTAAAAACTATAAAAAGATATTAAGCTTAATGAATCCTGTAATGCCGCATCTTGTAAGTGAATGCTTGGCTGAACTAGACCCTAAAATGTACTTCGAATGGCCAGCTATTGACCACAAAAAAATATTAAACATGAACTTTAATATTGTGGTTCAAATTAATGGAAAAAAAAGAACCATAATAAATTTAGATAATGAAATTTCTGAGAGCAAATTAATTTTAATGATTAAAGAAAATCCATTGGTTGATAAATTTATTAAAAATAAAGAATTTAAAAAGACTATTTATATTAAAAATAAATTGATAAACATAATTATCTGATGAAAAAAATAACACTAATATTAATTATGTTTATAATGTGCACTAGCTGCGGATATAATGTGCTGTATTCAAATAAAAACTTTAATTTTAATATTACAAAAATTGAAAAATCCAAAGAAGATAAATTAAATTTAGTATTTGAAAGAATGATAAACAGTTTTTCAGATGACCAAGCCCTAAATCAAATTTCACTTGAAACAAATGCAGAAAAACAAATCACAGTGGTTTCAAAAGATGCTCGGGGTGATCCATCACGATATCAAATGATTGTAAAATTAGAGCTAGTCATAATTGATGATGGAAAAAATAAAAAAATAAACAAAAATATTGTGCAACGATTTAGTTACAACAATAATTCTAATAGATCTAAATTAAATCAGTATGAAAAAGAAATTGAAAAAATATTGATTAATAAGATCATTGATGAAACAATAAAATATATATCTCAATTTTAAAATGATTGTCAAAGCGTTTGAAATTAAAAAAAAGTTAAATAATAGATTTTTTTTATTTTATGGTGATAATCAAGGTCACAAAAATCAAGTAATAGACGAAGAGTTTAAAAAAAAAAATACAGAAAATGTTTATTACTATGAGGAAAATGAAATTTTAAATAATAAAGAAAATTTTTTTACAAATCTTTTAACAAAATCATTTTTTGAAATCGAAAAATTAATTTTAGTTAATAGAGCAACAGACAAAATAAAAGAGCTTGTTGAAGAAATTATAGAAAAAAATATTGATGGAGTAACTTTGATTTTAAATTCAAATTCACTTGAAAAAAAATCAAAATTGAGATCATTGTTTGAAAAAAGCAAACTAGCTGTATGTGTTGCATTTTATGAAGATAATAACCAAACCTTGTCTGCAATAACAAACCAATTTTTTAGAAGTAATAAAATTTTAATTTCTCAACAAGTGATAAATTTGATTGTAGGTAGGTGTCGTGGTGACAGACAAAATTTAAACAATGAGCTTGAAAAAATTAAAAGTTATACTCAAAATAAAAATAAAATTAATGTAGAAGATATTCTTAAACTAACAAATTTAGCTGAAAACTATAGTGTTTCTGAACTGGTTGACAGTTGCTTATCTAAAAATAGAAAAAGAACAATTAATGTATTAAATGAAAACAACTACTCCTCAGAAGATTGTGTGCTTATTATTAGAACATTTTTAATGAAAACTAAAAGATTAGTGAAATTATGCAAAGAACAGCTTAGAATAAAAAATTTAGATTCTACAATTACTGGATTTAAACCTCCAATCTTTTGGAAAGATAAAGAAGTTGTAAAACAACAGATTAGGAATTGGTCGTATAACCAAGCTGAAAATCTAACTTATGAAATTAATGAAATTGAATTATTAATTAAGAGATATCCCCTCAATTCAATTAATATTTTATCAAATTTTATAATTGAAAAAACTTCTTCAATTAGTAATTAGATTTTACAATTTCAATTATTTTATTTAATTGATCGAGATCCTTATATTCAAAAATAAGCGATCCAGCATTATTTTTTCTATTTTTAATTAAAACATTGAGTCCAATCTTTTCTTGAATTGAACTTTCTAACGACTGTAAATTAACATCTCGCGGTCCTTTAAGTGATTTTTTTTTTATTTTAAAGATTTTTACAAAATTTTCTGACTGTCTAACTGAAAGATTTTTTTCGATAATTTTATTTGCCACAAACACTGCATTATCAAGACCTACTAAAATTTTTGCATGTCCTGCTGATAGTTTTTGTGTTTCAATTAATTTTAAAACTACTTCAGGAAGGTTTAATAACCTTAAAAAATTAGCAATATAGCTTCTACTTTTTCCAATAAATTGTGCTACTTTTTCTTGATCGTATGAAAACTCTTCAATAAGTCGCTGATAACCCCGTGCTTCTTCTACTGCATTTAGATCATTCCTTTGAACATTCTCAACAATCGCAAATTCTAATGATTTTAAATCATCCACTTCAGCAATAACAACTGGAACTTCGTGCAAACCTGCTTTTTGTGCTGATAGCCACCTTCGCTCCCCTGCAATTATTTCATACTTTGAGCTATCTTCACTAGACTTTCTAACGATAATTGGTTGAATAATACCTCTCTCTTTTATTGAGTTTGTTAAATCTTGTAAACTTTCTTCGTCAAATGTTTTTCTTGGTTGAAATTTATTGCTTACAAGATCACTTATAGAAACTTTATTAATGTTTATTTCTGCTTTTGTTTCACCTATTAAAGATGACAAGCCTCTACCCAAACCTTTTTTGATCTTGTTTGTATCCATTATGCAGCGCTCCCTATTTTTTGTTCTTGATTAATAAATTCATCTGTAAAGTTAAAATATGATTTACTACCAGGACAAGATTTGTCATACATTAAAACTGGCATACCATGAGATGGGGCTTCCGACAGTCTAACGTTTCTTGGTATTACCGTTAGATAAACTTTTTCATTAAAATAGTCTCTTGCTTCTTTTTCTACCTGTGTAGATAGCCTGTTTCTTTTATCAAACATTGTTAAAAGTATTCCTCTAATTTTTAATTCAGGATTTAAATTAACTTTTATTCGTTCTATGGTTTTCATTAGCTGGGTTAAACCTTCTAAAGCAAAAAATTCAGTCTGAAGTGGCACTAATAGTGAGTGAGAAGACACCAGAGCCATGACAGTAAGTAAACTTAGTGATGGTGGACAATCTATAAGTACATAATCATAGTTTGCTCCAGAATTGTTTAAATAAGCGGTTAATTCGCGTTTTAAAATGAAGGCTCTCATACTGTCATCAGCTGTCTCAACCTCAAGCCCAGATAAGTCTACATTCGAAGTAATAATATCTAAATTTTTGAACTCAGTTTTTCTAATCACATCAGAAATGGCCTTTGTCCCATTCAGCACTCCATAAATAGTGTCTGTTGAACTTTCTAAATTGGATAGACCAAGTCCTGTAGTAGCGTTTCCTTGTGGATCAAGATCAATAACTAAAACTTTTTTATCTTGTTGAGCTAAACCCGCTGCAAGATTAATCACTGTTGTTGTTTTTCCAACCCCACCCTTTTGATTTATTACAGAAATAATTTGCATTAATTTTTTAA
>Ga0307986_10002840_pt1 | contig 12261 bp, 10 predicted proteins | sample EllFjometageno82_FD_203170 | JGI IMG/M metagenome (GOLD analysis project Ga0307986, IMG submission 203170) | Marine microbial communities from Ellis Fjord, Antarctic Ocean - #82 | ecosystem: Environmental > Aquatic > Marine > Unclassified | place: Southern Ocean | collected 2014-10-09
TGCGCAATGTCTTTCTCTCTTCGGCGCAGGAGCTTAGGAACGGCGCTCCCGCCGTGGCTGCAGCGCGGGGCACGAGCCCTAGCCTGGCTAGAGCCATGACCACTACTCAATGGTGGGACGCGGTTGCAACTAGAGTCGATAGCAGTCTCGCTGATGGGATGAATTTTACGATTAACTTTAGCTCCCCGGATACGCAGCAGAATTTTGTCGTGGAAATGAGTGGCGGCACACTTTCCAATATTGAAGGCTATTTGTCTGACGAGGCTGACGTAACAATTACCATGGATCGAAGTGATCTCGAGACGGTTATCATGGGGCAGGAGACGCTCGGTTCGCAGTTGCAGGCCGGTGTAGGAACGCTGGCAGGAAATCAGGCAGTTCTGCTGCAACTCTCGTCCGTGCTAGTGATATTCGATTCCAGCTTCGAGGTTATGCCGGGAACGGGAAATTAGTAGAAGCATGGCATTCGGGCTACACTGAAAAAAAATGAAAATACCTCGAGGGAGAAGCATGAGACGACTCGTTAAACCATTACTGCTATTAGCGGCAGCCAGCCTTATTGCTGGCGTTCAGGCGCAAGACACGCAGCAGCCAAACTTCATCGTTATCATGGCGGATGATCTAGGTTATGGTGACCTAGGCATCTACGGCTCGCAGCTCATAAAAACGCCGAACCTTGATCGCATGGCCTTGGAAGGTGCAAGGCTCGATAGTTTCTATTCCAGCGCAAACGTCTGTACCGCAGCTAGGGGTGGCCTCCTAACAGGCCGCTATCCGATTCGTCTCGATCTAGTAAGCGATGTTGCACGACCAACCAACAACGTTCACCTAGCCGCCGAAGAAATCAGCCTGGCCGAAGCGCTAAAGCCTCTCGGCTATCAGACGGCTCTGTTCGGTAAGTGGCATCTAGGCAGTCGAATGGAGTGGTCACCACTTACTCAGGGTTTCGATGAATACTTCGGAGTACTGCATAGCAACGACATGACGCCTCTGGAACTCTATCGCCAAGATCAGATGATTGAGAATCCCGTAAATCAGAACACATTGACGGAACGCTACACGAATGAGGCGATTCGTTTTATCGAGGAGAATCAAGACCACCCGTTCTTCCTCTACATGCCGCATACATTTCCGCATGTGCCTCTGTATGTGTCGAACCAATTTAGTGGTCAGTCTGATGCCGGCCTGTATGGCGATGTGGTTGAGACTATCGACTGGAGTGTGGGCGAAGTATTGGCCACATTGGAAAGGCTAGGTTTGGAAGAGAATACGATCGTTATTTTTACCTCGGACAATGGGCCGTGGTTCGAGGGAAGTCCTGGGCCATTTCGTGATCGCAAAGGTAGCTCTTGGGAAGGCGGGCAACGTGTTCCTTTCATCGCAAAGTGGGTTGGCACGATTCCGGACGGATTAGTATCGAACGAGCCGGCAATGAATATCGATATCTTTCCAACGTTAGTGAAATTAGCAGGAGGCGATTTGCCTACGGATCGGCCAATTGACGGCAAAGACATTTTACCGATGCTAACCGATGGGGCGACATCACCCCATGAGGTGCTCTATCTGTTCGATAGGGATCGAATCGCCGGTGTGCGTAGCGGGCAATGGAAGCTCGTAGTTGAGTCACAATACAGAGCTGCCGTACCCAGCTTCGACAATCCAGATTCTTACTACGGGCCCAATGGTTTGCTATTCGATGTGCAGCTAGACCCGTCGGAGACTTACAGTTTTACGCGTGAATTTCCGGAAGTTGTCGAACGGATGCGTGTGCTACTTATTGAAGGACAAAAAGAATATGGCAGTACCGTATTAGAAAACATGTGGAACCGTCCGGATTAGTCCCGACAGTAGTATGAATGGCAAGTTAGAACGAGAACCTAAAGAAGAATAAGAAGTTCAGATGTCAGACGAAAATAGTAAATCACTCACGTTGTCGGTCAGAAAGCTGCGCAAGTCCTTCGGCCCCGTCGAGGTCTTACATGGCATCGATCTGACGCTTCGCGGCGGAGAAGTGCATGCGATACTCGGCGAGAACGGCGCCGGAAAATCTACACTAGTTAAAATCCTCGCCGGATTCGAACAGCTCACTGGTGGTGAATTGCGCATCAGCGACGATAGCGGTAATTCTAAAAGAATTGATGTTTGGAACAACGCGATCGCTGAACAGGCCGGCGTCGTGCTAATTCACCAGGAGTTTAATCTCGCCGAGCAACTGACCGTGGCAGAGAATATATTTCTCGGCAATGAGATAAAGGGTCGCGTATTTCTCGACAAGAAGACTATGCGGAGCAAAGCACAGGAATATTTGGACATACTTCGCAGTGATATAGACCCAGATGCCTCTGTCGATCAGCTCCCTGTCTCGGCAAAACAGATGGTGGAGATCGCGAAGGCTCAGGCAAAGAATGCTCGTGTACTTGTCCTCGACGAACCTACCGCAGTGCTCACGCAACAAGAAAGTCAGGTGTTGTTTGAACTCATCGATCGTTTTCGCAAGGAAGGTGTGGCGATCGTCTTCATTTCGCACAAGTTAGATGAGATCGAGCAGATAGCAGATGTGATCACAGTTCTTCGGGATGGTGAGTTAGTGGGCAGCTATCCTGCTGCTGATTTGAGCAAGGACGACATGGCGAGACTGATGGTGGGTAGAGAGCTAAGCTCTCTCTTTCCGGAGATGCCCGAGGTTCCAGTCGCGGCGGAAATAGTTCTTCGAGTTGATAATCTGCTATTACAAGGCAATTCAGCGCCCAGTAGCTTCGAATTGAGAAAAGGTGAAGTCCTCGGTTTCTCTGGGCTTGTTGGCTCCGGCCGCACAGCGCTGATGGAAACCGTTCTTGGATTAAGAAAGGAAGCAAAGGGAAACAGCGGCTGTGTCGAGCTACGTGGCGAGCGCGTCGATTTCAAGCAGCTGTCGACGGCGCGCGATAAAGGCGTCGCCTATCTCACGAAAGATCGCAAAGATAGCGGTCTTCTGCTGGGAAAAGGATTAACTTTTAACTTCTCTCTATTTTCGCTGCATAAAATATCGAAATTGCTGATCGATACGAAGTTAGAAAAAATAGCCTTCGAGAAGGCTATCGAAACGTTTGATATCCGCATGAAGGATAGATCTATCGCGGCGGGAAATTTGTCCGGCGGAAATCAACAGAAGCTACTGCTAGCCAAGATCCTAGAGGCCGAGCCAAGCATCATCATAATAGACGAGCCCACTCGCGGCATCGATATAGGAACAAAGAGCCAGATCTACTGCTTTATCGCTGAGCTAGTTGCGTCAGGACATTCGTTGATACTTATCTCTTCCGATATCACCGAAGTTATCGGCCTTTCTCATCGCGTGGCCGTGATGTATCACGGAGAAATAAGCGGTGTGCTAGAGGGCAACGAAATCGAAGAACACGAGATCATGCGCTATGCCACAGGCTTGAAAAACAAGTTGTCATATCACGATCAATTAGAAAGCGGAATATCTAATGCCAAAGCTTGACCTAAAAACAGCCGGACCCTTTATTGCACTCGTCGTGGTTTTTATCATCGGTGTATTAGTAAACGACGCATTTCTTAGCAGCGGTAATCTGAGTAATATTCTGGCGCGTAGTTCTTTTATTGGCATCGTTGCTATCGGTGCGACTTTTGTAATCACGGCGGGAGGCATCGATCTCTCTGTCGGCTCGATGGCTGCGTTTATTTCTGGCTGTATGATTCTGTTGATGAATGCCCTGATGGACACTATCGATTCGATGGTAGCCATCATCATTCTAGCGATCATAGCCTCATTGGGCATCGGTGCCGTCGCAGGCCTGATTAACGGCTTACTTACCACCAAGGCGAAGATTGAAGCCTTCATCGTCACGCTGGGCACCATGGGGATCTATCGCTCACTAGTCACCTACATGGCCGATGGTGGCACGCTGTCGCTTAACTTCACGATCGGTGATGTGTACTCGGAGGTCTATTACGGTGTGTTTCTTGGCTTGCCTTATCCTGTCTGGGTTTTTCTAGCTGTGGCGGTGATCGGCTATGTGCTCTTGAATATGACTGTGTTCGGCAGGCACTGTTTCGCAGTGGGCTCAAATGAGAGCGTTGCGCGCTACTCTGCTATTAACGTAGATCGCGTGAAGACGGCGACCTATATGCTGCAGGGAGTCTGCGTTTCTATCGCTACTATTATCTATGTGCCGCGCCTAGGTTCGGCGTCGGGGCAGACCGGCATACTCTGGGAACTCGAGGCAATAGCGGCGGTAATAATTGGTGGTACTGTGCTGAAGGGCGGATATGGACGTATCTGGGGTACCGTTGTAGGGGCTCTAATACTCACGCTTATTGGCAATATTTTGAATCTGACCGATGCAGTAAGTAACTATCTGAATGGGGCGGTTCAAGGCATAATAGTGATCGTTGCGGTCTACCTGCAGCGCGGTGCTTGGCGCCGGGATTAGTGCCTCAAATGAAAGAACGATCAGGAGAGCAAGATTGAATATCAAGACACCCTCAGCGTCCCACGGTCTTAACCGACGTAATTTTCTCCGTACCTCTGCAATATTGACGGCGGCCACTTCTATGCCCTTGAGCGTATTGGCACAGGGACGCCGTGTAGATAACGTCGGACTGCAACTCTATACGCTGCGTAATGAATTGTCCCAAGACTTCGAAGGCACACTAGCGCATGTCGCCGAGCTCGGTTACAAGGAAATGGAATTTGCCGGCTACTACGGCAGATCTGCGAGCCAGGTACGTAGCACGCTAGAACAGAACGGCATGACTTCTCCAGCAGCGCATATCCAGTTGCAGGCACTTAGAGACGATCTTGAGGGAGAAGTTGAACGCGCCGCAATACTGGGGCAGAAATACATAGTCGTCCCGATCCTACCGGAGAGCCAACGCACCATCGTCGAGTATCAGCGCACTGCCGACTATCTGAACCGTGCTGGCGAAGTCTGCAAGCAGGCTGGCATTAAGATGGGTTACCACAATCACAACTTTGAATTTGAAGAGACCGACGGTCGCATACCTTACGATATTTTGTTAGACGAGACCGAAGCTGACTTAGTCGATATGGAGCTCGATCTTTATTGGATTCGTAATGCAGGTGTCGACCCTGTTTCCTATTTTGAAAGTCATCCAGGGCGATTCAGCATGTTGCATGTTAAAGACATGGATGAGTTCGGCCGTATGGCAGATGTTGGGAGCGGAGAAATAAATTTCGCCGAAATCTTCAGTCATGCAGATGCCGCAGGTTTCAAACATTTCTTTGTCGAGCATGATCGCCCAGGAAATGGACTCGCCTCCGTAGCTGTAAGCATCTATACGGTACGCAACATCGTTTTCTAATTATATTCATTGTAGATTAAGAATAAGAGATTAAGAAAAAAGACTAGAAAAGGCAGCAACATGACAACAAGACGCGAAGTACTACAGGGATTAATCGTTTCAATCGGCGGCGCAACTGCTCTTACAGCGTGTGGCGGAGTTGCGAATGTATTGTCGACGCAGCCTGGGTCGGCAGCGCGCTTCTACACTAGTACGGAATATGCGCTTGTGACACGCATTAGCGACCTGATTATTCCGCGCACCGAAACTCCCGGCGCAGTGGATGCCAATGTCCCAGGCTATATGGACGGTCTAATGACAGACTGGGCGAATAGTGAAACGAAGAATGCTCATCGCACAGCACTGGGTCAGATAAAGGCAGAGCTAGACCAGCGCGCTAGCGGGAACTTCCTGGATGTAAGTGACAGCGTAGCGGAGCAATCACTAGGTTCATTCGACGCTGCAGCTTTTGCAGAAGACGGGGACGCAAGTGGCTATAAGCGAGTGAAGGGTTATGTGAGTCAGTCCTACTTCGCCACAGAAGATGGTGCTACCGAAGAATTGAAATGGGTGGCCATTCCAGGGCGTTGGGACCCGAGTGTCGAGATCTAGAAGTAGCCGATAGTTGATGAAATAGAATAACAGACGCAAAAGCAGAATTAGATAGGGAGTGATCCGTGGCAGAATTTGATGCAATAGTAGTTGGTTCAGGAATGAGTGGCGGCATGTCCGCGAAGGAGCTCACAGAGCGTGGATTGAAGGTTTTAGTGCTCGAACGCGGACCTGAAATTATTCCAGAGCGAGATTACGTCGATAACCTAGCTCCCTGGGAGAGCCCAAATCTGGACAACGTGGCACAGGATGAGATTGCCGAACGCTATCCTAAACAGTACGGTGGTGTTGCTTACGCGATCAAGGAATCTAACAAAAATTTCTGGGTGCGAGATGACGAACATCCCTATGAGGAAGCCGAGGGAACAACCTACGATTGGCTGCGTGGTTATCATACCGGTGGTCGTTCCATCATGTGGTCGCGTCAAGTCTATCGTCTAAGCAACCTAGATTTTAATGCGAACAAGACTGACGGTTACGGAATAGACTGGCCAATTCGCTACGAAGAATTAGAACCATGGTATGAGAAGGTGGAAACCTTCATCGGCATAGCGGGCAGCGCCGAAGGCCTGCCACAGTTGCCCGATAGTGTCTTTCAGCCTGCGTTCGAGTTAACCGATGCCGAGAAAGCACTCAAAGCCGTCGTTGAGACAACGTTTCCAGAACGAAATGTTATCGCTGCGCGAATCGCGCACCTCACCGATGCGACTGAAGAGCAGCAATCATTAGGCAGGTCGAATTGCCAGGTCCGTAACCGTTGTCACTTCGGTTGTTCTTTCAAGGCCTACTTCTCATCCTTGAACGCGACACTACCGGCGGCCGAGAGAACTGGCAATCTTACAATGGTGCATAACGCGATCGTGAGCTCGATTGAATACGATGCCGAAACTAATAGAGTAACAGGCGTGCGTATCGTCGATGCAGAAACAAATGAGAAACGCCTCTACACGTCGAAGGTGATTTTCTTGAACGCCTCTACAATTGCCTCGGCGATGATTCTCTTGCAATCGAAGTCTGAGGCTTTCCCAGCTGGGTTAGTGAATCGTTCTGATCAGGTTGGCAGAAACTTGATGGACCATGTGAGCGGCGCGGGCGCGGCTGGCATGATAAGTGGCTTCGATAACCAGAAAGTCTTCGGTCGCAGGCCCAGTGGAGGTATCTACATCCCTCGCTATGCGAACCTCAATGGTCAGGACAAACCCTATCTTCGTGGCTTTGGCTTTCAGGGTGGATCGAGCCCGCTAGGCAATGCGGGCGGACAGATTGCAGGTATCGGCCGCGACTTTAAGGAGGCGCATAAGAATCCCGGTCCATGGCGTATCAATATGCTCGCATTCGGTGAACAGCTGCCGAATCCGGAGAACCGAGTCACGCTGCATGAATCGAAGCGCGACCGCTGGGGTAACCCGTTGGCGTTGCTCCATGTAACCTATAGCGACAACGAACGCACCATGCAAGCGGAGGCGATCAAGGATGCTGTTGCGATGTTAGAAGCGGCAGGCTGCACGGACATCACTACTAACGATGCTAGCCTGTCAAAACCGGGAAATAGAATTCATGAGATGGGTAGTGCGCGCATGGGTCGCGATCCCGCGGATTCTGTGCTAAATAGTTGGTGTCAGGCGCACGATGTTCCGAATCTGTTTGTGACCGATGGTTCATTTATGGCATCGTCGGCCTGTCAAAATCCTTCGCTCACCTACATGGCATTCAGCGCCAGAGCGGCACACTACGCTGCCGACCTAATCGCCGACGGAACTCTTTAGAGAACTCTCTAGAAGAGAACTAATAAGGAGAGGACTCATTGGAACAGATCTGGTTCGAAGACCATTGGTTAGAATAGATTCAGTTAGAACAGAACTGGCTAGAATAGAACTAGTGAGTTCTCAGTGATCAAGAGGAAGAAGGTCTATGCGTCTGAATTCAGTTGGATGACTTTCTGCCTGCAGCGAGATGTAACCTCCGCTCACGGCGATTGGCTGACCCTGGCTGATTAGATTCTGCGCATCGGGGTCGCTCTCATCCAGTTGCGTCTTCGAATATTCGAAAACCACTGCACCGTTTACGGTATGCCGAATCAATTCATCGCCACGCACCTCAACCTCGAGCGTAACCCACTGGTCACCGTGATACGTGGCCGAGCTCGAGTTGATGCAGTGCTGCGTAATCAGTTCACCCTCTCTGACATAGTGCGTACCTGGCGTGCAGACGTTTGCAGTTGCTCGCTCATCGGTGCCGTTGCCGCCAAGTAACTGTACTTCGATCGAAGCAGGAAACTCCTGGTCCAGCGTCATGGACTGCGGAGACTGACCGTGCAGCATGACGCCGTTGTTGCGGAAGGCCCAGCCTGGACCGTTGTTCACCTGACCGCCCACGAAACGATATTCCACTAGCAATTTGTAATGAGAAAAACTCTCGTCATAGAAGATGTGGCCGAACTCGCCGTCGAAGTCTGGCCAGTTGTCATAGGAAACTTTGAACACGCCATCTTCTGCACGAAACGTATCGCGATAGTTTACGCCTAGCTCATGGCCGGTGAATTTTGGAATCCAGTTGCTAAGATCCTCACCATTAAACAGACTAATCCATTGTTCGGAATCGTTCTGAGTATAAGCGGCGTTAGGCGCTAGAATGAGAAGTAGTGCTAGAAGTTTTCTTGTCGTTATTCGATTCATTCAGATGTGCCGTTGAGAGTTTGATTGAAGTCTACTTTTAGGTCCCAAAGTTCAGGGCAAGAGTAGGCGCTAAAACATTCCAGATCGGCAACGATTTGGAATTTGTTGGATCCATTTGTGACTTTAGTAGCTATCACGCCAATACCACTCTGGCTGGTGACGTTGCTATTGGCATTAATCCGCGTGTCACTCTCGCTGCGGATATTGAAGTCAGAATTTTGCAGCGTCCATGTCCTGGCCAGAGCCCACTTGTGATCGCAGTCGGCGTCGCTCATACAGCTTGGGATCGTTCTGGCGTACTCGTCCATCTTCGCTTGCGTCTGGGGGCTTACAGCACAGGAGGCAAGTAGTAAGGCAGCTAGTGAAGATAACATAGCCCAGCGATAGCGCCGGGCCAGAAGACTTATCCTTTTTATACTACTCACTCACATTCAGCTTGTTAGTCCAAAATATGTCGATGTTACCAAGGCTGTTGTCTTCGCGCGTCGAGAACCAGGTAATTGTATTCTCACCGGGTGGGAATGCGGGGCACATATCGGCGCCGGCAGTGTTCACCTGTGATCCAAGGTTTCTTGCTGCCGCCCAAGTATTTTCGCCCTGTGTCATCGCGCCGTAGATATCGGTGCCACCAAAGCCGCCCGGTCGAGACGAGGTGAAATACACCATACCGTCCGTGTCTTGGGAGAAATGGAATTCTTCGGCTGCGGTATTGATGTTTGGCCCCTGATTGAGGGGCTCTTGCCAGCCACCATTGCCGTCTGGTTTGGAGCAATAGATGTCGGATCCGCCGTAGCCGCCTTCACGCATGGACGCGAAGCAGAGTGTTTCACCATCTTGAAGAATCGCAGGACAGTGCTCATTGCCAACGTTGGTACTGATCGGAAATCCAATCAACTCCGGTGTGCTCCACTGCCCGTTTACCTTACGTGTGATGAAGAGATCATTCGCATTACGCGGGCTGGTAGTGGCGAGACGGTCAGACTTGAAGTAGATGGTATTGCCGTCGGCAGTTATCCATGGCTCGCGGTCATCGCCGGCACGTAGGGGGTCGGCGTCGGTCGCCGGTGCTGCATTGATTGGTATGCCCATGTTTACTGGAGTGTTCCAGCTGCCGGTCTCGGCATTGAAGGTGGCGATATACAGATCTTTTGGATCACCCGGCGCTACCGCCATATCCTGTCTTGCGCTGCAGTAGACCATCGTACCGTCGGCGGCGAAGGAGAGTTCTCCCTCGGCCCACATGGTATTGATAGGCGCGCCGAAGTTATGTACGGCGAGATCGACCCATTCGGGGTCTTGCGCGTAGCTGTTGAGGGATGCACTTAGGCCAGCAATCAGCAACAGACTCTTAACCAGTATTTTTACTATCTTTTGCATGACGAACTCCTGTTTCTGGGCAGCTCTGCTTAAGCTAGCGAGGGCGCTAGCAGGGGAGGCTGCAAGGCAGAATAGCACAGAATCTGTCCGCGCAGCCGTCAGCTGCTTAGGCAGATTCATTACCTAAAAGGTAATTGAATACGGACTGATATTTGGCGAGACTAACATCCACACTAAATTGAGAAGTACTGGGAGATTACAATGAACCTAAAAACTAGCTATCTGCTACTCGCCATCCTAGGTGCAGCCATACCGATAGCCTTCTTTGCGAGCTTTATGTTCGAGAATGGTCTAGACCTGATGGCCTTCGTGGAGGCATTGTTTGTGAATGGTGCGGCGGGCGGATTCACCGCAGACCTGTTGATTAGCTCGTTTGTGTTCTGGATCACTATGTTTTCTAATCGCGAAGACGGACCTAAACCTTGGGCATTTATCGCCCTTAATCTCTGCATCGGCCTGTCGTGTGCGCTTCCCGCCTATCTCTGGGCGCGGGCTCGAGCTATTACTTAAGTAAGTGAGGCGGTATTGGCAAACGGCACTGCCTAAGCGGCGGCTAAGAAGCGATTAGTTTCGAACGGATTCTATCCAGCTATCTATTTCTGCTTCGAGCACAGCCATGGGCAGTTGACCCGAACCTAACACGGTGTCGTGGAAGTCTCTGATATCAAAGTCATCGCCGAGCTGGTTCTCCGCCTTTGTGCGCACTTCCTGAATCTTCAGCATACCAATCTTATAGGCGGTGGCTTGGGCAGGGTTGTTGAAATAGCGACGAATCTCGGAGCGTACCGAAGGCTCGGGTCGTGCCGAATTCTGCAGTGCATAGTCCACGGCCTGTTCCTGCGTCCACTGCTTAGCATGAATGCCGGTATCGACGACTAGTCGCACAGCTCGCCAGATCTCACCGGAGAGTCGGCCAAATTCGGCATAGGGATCGTTGTAGAATCCCATCTCTTTGCCTAAGTACTCCGCGTATAAACCCCAGCCCTCACTGAATGCGGTATAGCCTTTCGCTGTTCTGAAGCGTGGAATGTTTTCCAATTCCTGTTGAATGGATATCTGCATGTGATGACCAGGCACGCCCTCGTGATAGGCAAGGTTCTCTAGCCTGAAGATAGAAGCGGCGCGCATATCGATAAGGTGTGCATAGAATGTCCCTGGTCTGGAGCCATCCTTCGTGCCTCTTGCATAGTGTGCGGCACCGCCGGCTGATTCGCGGAACGCCTCGACTCGTTTAACCTGTAGGCTAGCCTTGGGCAGGATTCCAAAGTAGTCGGGAAGCCGCTCATACATGTCCGCGAGCAGATCATCGGCGAGACTAAGATAATTACTGCGCCCCTCATCGGTAGAGGGAAAGTAGAACTGATCGTCTTCGCGCATGTAGGTGAAGAAGTATTGGAGTGTGCCTTGGAAACCTACTTGCCGCTTAATCTGTTCCATCTGGGCTTGGATTCGTGCAACTTCAGAGTTTCCAATTTCATGAATTTCATCTGCCGTGAGTGGCAGTGTGGTCATGCTGGCAAGTCGGGAATTATAGTAGGCCTCGCCATTAGGAAGAGACCAGGCACCTTTTGCTATCTCGGAAACATTCTCGAAATCGGCTTCTAGCCACGCCGAGATTTCATCCAGCGCCGGCTTGAAGCTATTCAACAGCGCGCTTCGTGATTCTTCGCGAAACGAATCAGCCTGAGATTGATCGATCTCTCCTGACTCTAGCAAGCTGGCTATCTTGGCTGTGATGTCTGTCCACAGTGCCGAGTCCTCTTGATCATCGAATGGAGCGCCGGAAGTTACTCGTTGTGCTTCACTGATCGCGCGTTGATAATCGAAGTGAGGTGCAAGAATGCCATCGGCGACGGCCAGTTTGGCGCGATCCAAATACTGTAGGAAATAGCGCTGCGATTGATTCAGCCTTGAGATGTAGTCGGACATATCACTCGCGTCCTGCACGTCCTGATAGTTGATTAGACTATTCGCAAGTCTTGACTGTGGTCCATTGCGTCCGAAGATAAAGCGATGGCGACGAAAGGGTTCGCTGCGCTCGGCGTCGACCAGAGTGTATTCCCATAGATCCCAGGAGAGCTGGCCCTGCTTGTCTAGCTGGTCGCGGTCAAAACTGTTGCGCATTTCTGCGACGCTGCCGCGGCGCCATTCTAGCCGGGTGTCCAGCGCGGCCTCGGAGACGTCGTCTAGTTCGCCGTGAGAACTCTTGTTGCCCTGACGAGTTTTGAGAAGGGGGGAGAAATCTATCTCTTCTGCATATTCTTCATCTAGCCATTCTATAAAGCGCTGT
>Ga0307986_10002842_pt1 | contig 12253 bp, 12 predicted proteins | sample EllFjometageno82_FD_203170 | JGI IMG/M metagenome (GOLD analysis project Ga0307986, IMG submission 203170) | Marine microbial communities from Ellis Fjord, Antarctic Ocean - #82 | ecosystem: Environmental > Aquatic > Marine > Unclassified | place: Southern Ocean | collected 2014-10-09
GTTATAACATTTTTAGAAACTCAGAAAAAAGTTAAAAATGTTATCTACCCCACTAATCACCAAGGTGAGATTAAGGAAAGAGCTAAGAAATACTTGAGTGGTGGTAATGGAGCATTAGTTGGAGTTGACTTAGGAACAGTAGAAGCTGGAGCTAAATTTATTGATAACTTAAAAATGCTTTATCATGTTGCAAATATTGGTGATGCTAGAAGTTTAGCAATTCACCCAGCGTCTACAACACACAGTCAACTTTCTCCAGAAGAACAGTTAGCTGCAGGTGTTACACCTGGTTACGTAAGACTTTCAATTGGTATCGAGCACTCAGATGATATCATTGCAGATATTAAGCAAGCCTTAGCTGCTTAACTATTTGATTTATAGCCTCATTGAATTATAATGAGGCTATAAAATGATCAAACAAATTAAAGCCTCAGAAATTAAAAATTTTTTAATTGATAATAAAAATGTTGAGCTTTTAGATGTAAGAACTCAAGACGAATGGGAGAATATAGGAAAGCCTGATGGTGAAAAACTTGGGTTAAAAACGCATTTCGTTACAATTATTAGATCTCCCGAACCAAGCGCTAATAAAAATTTTATTGAAGAGGTAAAAAAAGTAATAGATACAAATAAAGAGTTGTTAGTTATATGTAAAGCTGGTGGTAGATCTATGATGGCCTCACAATTGCTCTCTCAAGAAAATATAAAATGTTTAAACATTAGTGATGGCTTTGAAGGAAATGGCGAAAATCCTGGCTGGAAAAATGAAGGCCTACCCTCTAAATAATTTTTAATCTGAATACCTGGATCGCGATTTTACAATTCTATCTAACCATCTAGCGTCATATTCTTTTATTTTAGCCTGTACCACTGAAACAATTTTTATTGCAGATTTTTTATATTTTGTTCTGTAGTTAGTTTCATTTTCGACTTCAAAAGCTTTCTCTGGAACAACTTGTTTTTTTTCTGTTACAAAATTTTGGGTAGAAGTTATTTTATTTATTACTTTAGTTTTAGTAGAAGATACTTTTTTTACTATAGTAGTTTGTGCTAAAGCTATTTGTTTATTTATAATCATGCACGCTTCTGAATTAGTTTTTTTAATAAAAGATATGCATTTTTCTTTCTTTTTATTAGGGTTTTTTTCTTCCGCATAAGCTAAAGCATGTTGCATGGGAGATTTGCCTGTTTGTTTTTTTACTCCAAAACTAACAGCAGATTTTAAAGAAGATTGAACTATTTTACCATTAGTTGCACCTCCACTAATTAAAGCTATAGACTCTATGCAACCCACTAATAAGAACAGTGATGAAAGCAAAATAATTATTTTTTTCATTTTAAGTTTAATGTTTTATTTGATTCTTGAATAAATTAAACTCGTTATAATCAGTTTTTAAAAAATAAAATACACTAAATTATCTATAATATTTTTTTAATTTCAACCTGTGCTAGTAAATATTTTTGATTAATCTTAGAGGGTTTCGCCTACAGGTGGTTTTTTAATCTAAATATTTAATTTTAGCTTTTTTATTTATGGAAGATTGCAAAGATAAAAAAGTATCCTCTGACGATTTTTTAGAGAAATTTCTTTCTTCTTTTCTACTCTGATTAGAAGCTACTCTCTCTTTTACCATTGAACAAATTTTCATGTCTTTTTTATTGTCAAAAAATGAACAAGGTTCTTGTTTTTTTGAATTATTTTTTTTATTAACATAGCTTATGGTATGACCTAATGGGGTCTTGCCTGTTTGTTTTTTAATTACATAACTTACCCCAGATTGTAAAGAAGATTGAACCATTCTTCCATTTGTGGCACCTCCACTAATTAAAGCTATAGACTCTATGCAACCCACTAATAAAAACATGGATGTTAGTAAAATAAATATTTTTTTCATAAGCTTTAAAAATTTTGTTTAATTCTCTATTATTTATTTAATTAAACTCTGTATTAAGTAAATAAAAACAATTAATAAAATCATAATGAGTAATTAAATACAACCTTAAATTGTATAATTTTTTATGTGATGATTTTCGTCTATTACAACATAGGGTATTTTTTATGAAATTTATTCTATTAGAGCTACATCAGCTTTAACGAGTGCATTCACAACTTCAAACAGATCAGCAACAGTTAAGATAATTTTGTAGCAGACCACAGTTTAGACATTGGCGATGTTATTTTATGTGATCGTTCTTATAGGTTTGCCTGCTAAGCAAGACTCAAGATTTTCAACCATTTGAGTATAAAATAAAGCATAGTTTTCTACCGTCACGTAACCAAGATGAGGAAGAAGTAGCGCGTTTGGCAAAAATCTTAATTTATGATCTTGCGGAAGTGGTTCTTTATCATAAACATCTAAGCCTACACCTCCTATGACTTCATCTTCTAATGCTTTAATAAGATCTAATTCATTAATAATAGGTCCCCTTGAAGTGTTAATAAGAAAAGCTGTTTTTTTCATGAGTTTAAATTCTTTTTGGGTAATTAAGTTTTTATATCTATCTCCTAAAATAACATGAATTGAAATAATATCTGAATTAGAAAGAAGGTCTTCTTTTGACATGGGTAAAACTTCCATTTTATTAGCATGAGTGAGGTCTAAATTTTCACTCCAGGCAGAAACTTGCATTCCAAAAGCTTTAGCAATAGTTGCCATTTGGGTTCCTATCTTACCAAGGCCTATTAAGCCAAGCATTTTGCCCTTGAGTTCTAAACCAATACTAGTTTGCCAGTACCCTTGAAACATATTGTCAACTTCTTGTTTTAAATTTCGAGCCAAACCCAGAATTAAAGCCCACGCTAATTCCGCTGTAGGATTTGGATTAATTTCAGTTCCACATACTATAATATTTCTCGCTTTTGCGGCTTCTAAATCAATAGCGTTATTTCTCATTCCACTTGTCATTAAAAATTTAAGATTAGGTAAGCTTTCTATTAAAGATTTAGTAATTGGCGTTCTTTCTCTCATAATTAAAAGCGCATCGAATTCTTCTAATAGGAGGCCCGCATCTGTCTCGTTTAAGAACGGTTCATTAAAAATTTTAAAGTCATATTTATCTTTGTAACTATCTAATTCGATAATATTTTCAAAAGCATTTTGGTAATCGTCAATTATAGCAACTTTAATCATTGTTTCTTTCGATTTGATAAATAAATACCTGATACTATAAATCCAGCACCAATGAAATGGTACATTTGAAACTTTTCCTTCAGTAGAAGTATTGCTAAAATTACTCCAAATACTGGCATAAGATGTAAAAAGATACTGGCTCTATTGGGACCTATGAGTTCTATTGCTTTATTCCAAGAATAGTAAGCGCCTATAGAAGCAAAAAGTGTAACAAAAGATAAAATCAAAAAAAAGGCTTTATTAAATTTAATTTCTTTACCATACATTTGTTCGCCAATAAATTGTGGTATCAAAAAAATTAACCCTATAGAAGCTAGAATTTCGACAAGACCTAAAGTTGAAAATGGTAATTTATTTTTTTTTAATAGACTAGAATATAAAGCCCAGCAAAATACTGCAAGAAGCATCCACGCATTACCTTTGTTAAAATTTAAGTTTAGAATTTTACTTAAATCTGCATTTGAAAATATGATTAGAACTCCAACAAATGAAACTATTAAACCTATGAACTGAAAAAAATTAAATCTTTCGACACCTAATATTGAGGATAGAAAAAGAACAAAAACAGGAATTATTGATATCATTAATATTGTATCTATTGCTTGTGTATAATTTAGAGCTAAATAAACTAATGAATTAAATGCACTAACACTAGTAATGGCCAATATTGTTAAATAAATAATATTTTTTTTAATCAATCTAATATTTAAAAATATTTCTTTATATGTAAATGGAAATAATATTAACCAAACTAAAGTCCACCTTAAAAAATTTAAAGTTAGTGGTGGAACTTCGAATAAATAAGCAAATTTTCCTATTATAAAGTTAACTGACCAAATAAGTGTTGTACAAACTAGTAATATGTAGGCTAAATATTTTTTGGGAAAAGGCTTTCTACAGACTAATAATATGTGAGTTAAATGTTTATTTAACAAAATAGTTTCTAATTAAATCTTGAAGAATTGTATGGTTTTAAATCTAAATTTGTATTTTCTTCAGCAACAATTCCAGATACAACTTTGCCCGTAATAGCACCTAACGTCCAGCCTAAGTGATGGTGTCCAAAAGCATAAACTATATTTTTATTTTTTTGTGATGGCCCAATAACTGGTAAAAAATCAGGTAAAGTTGGTCTGAATCCCATCCATTCATCCTCGTGTTTATCAAGTGACGGTAATAATTCTTTTGCACAACTTATAATGTAATCAATTCTTTTTTTTGAAGGAGGATTGTTTAGCCCCCCTAATTCGACAGTTCCAACTGCTCTCAAACCTTGGTTCATTGGGGTTAGTCCAAACCCTCTATCTAAATTAATAACAGCACGAGACAAGAGATGATCCATACCCTTGAAATGTACGTGATACCCTCTTTCTGTATCTAGAGGAATATTTTCACCTAATTGATCTGTTAATTTTTTAGAGAATGCTCCGCACGCAATAACTGATTTTTCAAAAGTATATCCTTTCGAATCTGTGCTGATCAAAGTTTCATGTGTGTTTATTTGTTTGATTTGATTAACATTTTCCTTAATAAATTTTCCACCTTTTTTGATATATAAATCAAATAGTCTTTTTGAGATCTGATACGGATCTCTAGCGTGCCAAGCGTAATCAAATAAAACACCGCTATCAAATATAGGTTGTAAATTTGGTTCTAAATCTGTGATCTCTGCTTTTGAAACTGGAGTTTGTTTTACACCAAGATCAGCTCTAACTTTCATTTCTAATTTTCTACTTTTTAAATTTTCATCAGTCCATCCGTAGAGAATACCTTTTCTTTCAACAAGACCTGTTGTATCTATTTCTTTAAAGAGTTCATCATAAGCATCTAAAGATAGATCTAAAATTTGATGCATGTACTTGGCGGTGTGAAGCATAGATTTTGTATTGCAATTTTTAACAAAATTAAAAAACCACGGAAGCATTTTTGGAACATAATTCCATTTTAAAGCTAATGGTCCATAAGAGCTGAATAACATTTTGGGAATATTGATTAAAATATCTGGTCTGTTAAATTGCAAAACTGCGTACGGAGAAAAATGGCCAGCATTTCCATATGAAGCCATTCTAGCTGGATCTTGTTTGTCAAAAATTGTGACAGGAATATTTTTTTTTAATAATTGCAACCCAATACAGATACCTTGAATACCTGCTCCAACTATACCTGCTGATTTACAATTATATTTGCTCATATAACCTTGTACTCTAAATTAAATTTAAATTGTAGTGTGATACTTTGTGCAAGAAAATCTTGCAATCAGGACGATTAGTCTTTTTTGGTAAGAAATGTTTTTCTAACTGCTTTTGTTGTGTCTAGAAAGTTTGTAACCTTGTTTTCAATTTTAGAAAGAGGTACTTTTTTTACATTACCGTCTAATCTAGCACCATCTTCTACTATTAGAGATTCAGTAAATTCAAGATCGCCTTTTACTTCGCCAGTTGCACCGATAGTTATTTTTTTTGCGGTAACTTTTCCATCAACAAATCCTAAGACATCTACTTTTTCAGCATTGATTTCTCCAATTACAGAACCTTTTTCTTTTATGACAAGTGCTTTAACATTTACAGGTCCTTTTACAGAACCCCCAAGATCAACGTCACCGGCTGAATTAACGAGACCTTCGATGGTAAAATCGGAACCGATCGTAGATTTCTCTACAACTAGATTTATTAATTTTTCTTTATTTTCACCAAACATAATTTTTATTTATTGAAATTTAATCATCAAATTAAGACTAATACAAGCAGTAATTTAATTTTTTTATCAGTTTTAGCTTATATTGTTATTTTTATAAATATTACAAGACATAACAATACCAAGGCCAAACATCATAGCAAGCATTGACGAACCACCATATGAAAGTATTGGCAATGGTGCTCCCACTATAGGTAGTAGGCCTAGAACCATTGACATGTTAACTGCAACATAAATAAAAAAGGCAGTTGCAAAACCATAACAATATAATTTTCCAAAAATACTTCTTGTTACACTTCCAATTCGAGTAATTCTAAAAGTTATCAAAAAATATAAAAAAATCATTAATGATGAGCCTATAAAACCAAACTCTTCAGAATATAATGTAAAAATAAAATCTGTATGCTTTTCTGGTAAAAAATTTAAATAGGCCTGTGAACCATTCAGAAAGCCTTTGCCAAATAATCCGCCTGAGCCAATTGCTATTTTTGATTGAATAATTTGGTATCCTGCACCTAAAGGATCTGAGTCTGGGTTTAGAAAGGTTAAAATTCTACTTTTTTGATAAGGCTTTAAGAAAGAAATAACTACAGGAGCTAAAATAATAGAGAGTAAAGAAAGATAAGCGAATATTTTCCATTTAACTCCTGCTAGCCAAGTAATTACAATCCCACTTATAAGAATTAAAATTGCAGTTCCAAGATCGGGTTGGGATACGACTAACATAAAAGGAACTAATAGAGCGACTAAAGGGTAAAATAAATATCTGAATTTGTTAACGTCACTAGACGATATTTTGTGATAATAATTTGAGAGAAATAAGATAATTCCAATTTTCATTAATTCTGAAGGTTGAAGATTGAATACAAAAAGGTTTATCCAACGTCTAGAGCCTTGTGATTGTACACCGATAATTTTAACTGCCACAAGAAGTAAAACTAATAAGATAAAAATTAATAAGCTATAGTCATTCCAAAATCTAATATTAATGAAAGAAACTCCTAAAAAAAAAAAGAAGAAAACACAAAATCTTATTGCGTGACTTTTAGAATGATAATCAAATTGGCCACCACTTGATGAAAATTGTGCAAAAATACTAATCACACCCAACATCAATATGGAAAGTAATAAAGTATAATCTAATTGAAAAAATTTATCCCTTATGGCAAAAGGAGTATAAAGTGAATTCCTAGTATATAACATCAAATTTTTTTACCTAACTGTTGGTTATTTTGTGCAATTCTAATCTCATGACGTTCAATAACTTTTTTAATTATTTTTTTTGCTATAGGTGCCGCAGCACTACTTCCTGAACCTCCGTGCTCTACTAAGACACTGATGGCATATTTTGGGTCTTGCACTGGTACAAAAGCTACAAACCAGGCATGATCTCTTTCTAAATAGGTAATATCGCTTTGTTTTGTTTCGTTTTCTCTTTGTGCCTCTGTAAATTTTTTAATCTGAGATGAGCCTGTTTTACCAGCAAACATAAATTCTTTTTTTACATATCTAGACCTATAGGATGTTCCGCCTGGTTCATTAGATGCTGCAAACATGGCTTCTTTTACGAAATTAATATTTTCTTGGTTTCTAAAAAGAGGTTGCAGATTAAAATTCTGTGGGTTTAATTTTCTATTAATTTCGATTGGATTTTTTTTTGTGTAATCTAAATATTCTTTTAAATTGTTAACTGTATTTTTTTCATCAGCTAATATTCTAGGTTTAATTTTAAATCCACCATTTGCTAATTGTGCTGTCATTAAACACAGTTGAATTGGCGTGCTTAAAAAATAACCTTGTCCAATTCCAGAGTGAAGTGTTTCACCTATATACCAATTTTTTCCTATATTATTTAATTTCCACTTAGTATTTGGTACTGTGCCAGCTTTCTCTTCTTTAAAATTCTCTAGAATTTTTTGCCCAAGACCAAATTTTTTCGCTGTCTCTGACAGTCTGTCTATACCTAGTTTTCTTGCAACTTCGTAAAAATAAACATCACATGATCTTTTCATAGCAGATCGCATATTAAGTGTTCCGTGGCCTTTTTTCTTCCAGCAGTGGAATCTTTCACCATGTAGATCGGTATAGCCTTTACATTTAATTAATTGATTGGGATTCATAACATCATTTTCTAAAGCACTTAAAGCAGTTAAAGTTTTAATAGTTGAACCCGGCGGGTATAATCCAGACACAGCTTTGTTAAGCATCGGTTTATCTCTATTCTCAATTAATCCCCTCCATTCATCTTTATTAACTCCGTGTACAAATGAATTAGGATTAAAATTCGGTGCTGAAACCATACCAATAATATCACCATTATAAATATCCATAACACATACAGCCCCACTAACATTTTCTAACGCTTCGGTAGATATGTTTTGAATATTTTGATCTAGTGTGGTTCTAAAAGTTTTTCCTTTTAAGCCTACGTCTGTTGCTACTTGTTTTATTTTCTTTCCATATGCGTTAACTTCGTATCTAAGATAGCCAGGAGAACCTAACATCTGTTCGTCCAACGCAGACTCTAAACCAGTTTTTCCAATTGCAACACCCTCTATATTTAAATTTTTTAAATATTTTTTATTTTTAAGGTCATTTGCACTAATTTCAGAAACATAGCCAACAGCGTGTGCTGAACTATTATCATGATAGTGTCTAGCAATAGAAACAACGGGTTGCGCACCAGTTAACTCATGCAAAAATAGATTTAATCTTGAAAACTCTGACCACGTTAAATTATCCGAAACAATAGTAATGTCCCAGCTTTTTCTTTTAGCAATTTGTTTTTTTAATAGTAATATTTTTTGATCGCTTAAATTGAGAATACTTTTTAACCTAAAAAGAAGCACATCAATATCTGGGGCACTGTCGGGAATAATATGGAGTTGATAAATTTTAGTATTTGAGGCTAGTGGAGCACCAAAATAGTCTTCTATTATTCCTCTTGGTGGAGCAATTTTACTTTCTCTAAATCTGTTCTTGTCTGCTAACGATTGATATTTTAAAGAATCGTTTATTTGAAGTGATGCTAACCTTCCAAAAATTCCAATCAATACAACTGCTTTGAAAGAGCTAAGTAAAAACATCCTTCTGCTAATCGTTTTTGTTTTACTGACTATGTTTGAGGAATTAAAACTAAGCATTATTCTTTATTTTTTAAAAAAAACCTTTGATATGTGTTGAAGATTACATAAAAAATTGGAAAAAATAAAAAAGTAAAAAATGAACTTCGCAACAATTCAACATAATAAAATGATAGATTAGAAAAATTATTGATAATCACAAAATATACTAAGTTTGCAAAAAATAATGCCGGAATAAAGGTGATCCATTCAGATGTCATTTTAGACCTAAGAGTAGCGTTCCTTATATAACTAGTAAAAAAGGAAAGTATTAAGTAGCTCAATGAACTCGTACCTAGCGGTATTCCAATCACAACGTCATTAATAATGCCTGCTAGGAAAATATGTTCAAGTCCTAAATAGTCAGGAAATTTTAGAATATAGAAATAAACAATAATCATATGTAAATTAAAGGAAAAAATAATTAGATTTGGTAATTCTTTTAATCCCTCAAAAGAATTAAATGATAGATAGTAAAAAACGATAATAATTAAATTATTAAATAAAATTTTTTTTATTGTTGCAAATATTTTCATAATTAAATTTATTTACCTATTTTGTCCTTTTAGTTAGGTGTACGATTGAAGCTTGTTGAGGGTCAGCTAGAGCTTTAATCTTTAATTCATTATTTTTATTTAAATAAGTTTCTGCGACTGGTAAGCCTGCCGTTAAAAAACCATCTCTACCAGAGGTAAAAATTATTTTATTAGGTTCTAGTATAAATTCATCTGGTAAATATTCTAAAGTATAATTTGTTTTTTTCCCTGTCCCTGCTAAAATAGCATTAACACCGCTGTCTTGGAGTATTACAGGTATCCTGCTGTTTAAATCTGTAGTTAATAGAACTCTTGCTGTTAAAAAATTTGCCTCAACGATTGTTCCAATTAAATAACTTTTACTGAATACAGCCATACCTTTGATAACACCACTTTTTCTTCCTTTATTAATTAAAAGTGATTTTAAATAAGGACTTTCTTGATCGAGAAGAACTTTAGCAACAACTATCTTGTCTGCTCCAGAAGTTAATATACTTTCTAATTTAAGCACTTGCTTTAAAGACTCATTCTCAGTTTTTAAAAATAAATTATCATAACGACCAATTTTTAATTTTTCTATTTCTTCTTTTAAATTATTATTTTCTTTAATAATGTTAAGATGTTTTATTCCTTTTGTTCCTAAATAAGATGTAAATTTTTCAGGCATAGATACTACATAAGCGACCTCATATACAAAATCATTTAAAACTGCTCTTGTTGATTGAATAAATGGTACTGAAAGTTTGTCTAGGATTACTATTAGAATAGAAAAACTGATTAAAAAAAATAAAGAAAATTTTTGTTTAGCACCTTTTTTTAAAAGTGCGTACCGTATAGCAATTACAAAATCGTCTCTACTTTCTGCCATTTAACTTACTATAAGAGTTAATATTCTGACATCATTGTAGAGAATAATTCTTCATTCTCTAAAGCTTTTCCTGTACCTACCGCAACACACTCGAGTGGGTTGTCTGCAATAGTAACTGGTAAACCTGTGTCTTTTGATATTAATTTATCAATATTTTTTAATAAAGCTCCTCCACCTGTTAATACTAATCCCATATCAACTAGATCAGCAGATAATTCTGGTGGTGTGTTTTCTAAAGCTTCTTTGATTGCAGATAGCATTTGAGTTAAAATTGGCATTAACGCTTCACATGCATCTTCTTCAGTAAGTGATATCTCTTTTGGTGTACCCGTTCTGATGTCTCTACCTTTCATTAGGAAAACATTATTTGAAGTAGGAATTGCCGTTCCAATTTCTTTTTTAATTTTCTCTGCTGTAGACTCACCGATTAATAAGTTGAATTTTTTTCTCATATAAGAAATAATTGCTCCATCCATCGCATCGCCCGCAACACGTAAAGATGTAGAAAAAACTACTCCTCCTAATGACATCACAGCTATTTCTGTAGTACCACCTCCAATGTCTACAATCATTGAGCCTGTTGCTTCTGAAATAGGAAGGCCAGCTCCAATAGCAGCTGCGATAGGTTCTTCAATTAATTGAACTCTTCTTGCTCCAGCAGCTAATGCTGAATCTTGAATAGCTTTTCTCTCAACCGGTGTTGATCCTGTAGGTACACAGATTAAAATTCTAGGATTAGCAAATGTATTTTTAACATGAACTTTTTTTATAAAGTGTTTAATCATTTCCTCAGTTACTATGAAATCTGCGATAACCCCGTCTTTTAAAGGTCTAATGGCTTGAATATTTCCAGGAGTTCTACCTAACATTGTTTTTGCCTCATCACCAACTGCGAGGACCGTTTTTTTTCCCATTTCATTAATAATAGCAACAACAGATGGCTCATTAAGAACTACACCCTTTCCTTTTAATACCACTAAAGTATTAGCCGTTCCTAAATCTATTGCCATGTCTTGTGACCAAAAAGATTTAAGTGTTTTCCATTTAAACATTGTTTTTCCTTTATGCTGAAACGCTAAAACTTTCGTCTGGAGCGCTTCGTTTACGTTTGATTATTAGTTTATTTAATGCATTTAAGTAAGCTTCCGCTGAGGCTACTAAAGTATCTGTATTTGCTGCCTGGCCTACTGTTGTTTTACCATTTTCTTCAATTCTTACACTTACAGTTGCTTGTGCGTCTGTACCTTCAGTGACCGCGTGGACTTGATATAATTGTAAATTAACTTCGTGCTTATATAGCTTTTTAATACATTTAAATATTGCATCAACTGGCCCATCTCCTGTTTCAGAAGCTGTATTTATTTCACCCATGACTTCAAGAGTCATTTCTGCTTTTTGAGGTTCTCCTGTTCCTGCTACTACTTTTAAAGATTTTAATTTTATAACGTTCTCTTCTTTAATTAAACTATCGTCTACCAGTGCTGCGATGTCTTCATCATAAATATGTTTTTTTTTATCAGCTAGTATTTTAAACTTTCCAAATGCTAATTGAATAACATCGTCAGTTATTTCAGCATAACCTAAATCATTTAATTTATCTTTAAAAGCATGTCGTCCAGAATGTTTACCCATAACTAGAGAAGTTTTTTTAACACCAACGCTTTCAGGCGTCATGATTTCATAAGTTTTACTATTCTTAAGCATTCCATCTTGGTGAATGCCTGACTCATGTGCAAAAGCATTTTTCCCAACGATAGCTTTATTGTATTGAACTGGAAATCCAGTTGCGTTTGATACAACTTTTGATGCTTTACTTATTAATTTTGTATTAATCCCTGTTGAAAATGGCATTAAATCATTTCTTGTTTTCATGGCCATGACAATTTCTTCAAGAGCAGCATT
>Ga0307986_10002843_pt1 | contig 12252 bp, 11 predicted proteins | sample EllFjometageno82_FD_203170 | JGI IMG/M metagenome (GOLD analysis project Ga0307986, IMG submission 203170) | Marine microbial communities from Ellis Fjord, Antarctic Ocean - #82 | ecosystem: Environmental > Aquatic > Marine > Unclassified | place: Southern Ocean | collected 2014-10-09
ATACATTTCCTCATTATTTGAAAATTGATTATAGAAGAGTTCATCAATTACTACTGTTCTAATAGGTGTATAATTTCTGTTATCTGCATAATCTGGTGCATATTCATAAAACTCCAAATCCCACCCCCAATCTAATCTTTCCCAAACCATATCACAAAATAAATCTTCCTTTTGCTTTCTATTTAATGCCACCCCCATTCTCGCTAAGTCCTTCCTATCTGGAATATATTCAGCATTAAATGAATCTGCATCAACTCCATACATTTTAGTTTGGCCATTATTTACCATTTTTCCACCAGACCTCGTATAATTGAATAATACATACTCTCCAGTCCATGGTACTCCTGTTCGGTGTATCATAACTTCATCAACATCTGATACTGTAATTCCTGTAGGATTCATAATAGTTCCTGGAGTTCCTGCTGGGTGAAGTTGTCTTTCGTTTAAATTACCAAATTCCCATTCTGCCTCATCTCCAATATAAAATAGTGCCACTGCACCCATCGGTTCGACTCTTTTAGGGTGGTATCCTTCGACAACTATAGTGCCTCCCTCTGCAGAAAATGATTCTGCCTCAATAATAAATCTACAATATTGACAAACTGTAGGATGAACTCCCACATGTCTTGGTCTTGGAATTTCACAGGAGCATAATGATTCGGCCTTCAATCGCTCAATCTTCAACGGCTTTCTTGGTTTTTTAGCATCTTCTCTTACTTTTGCAAGTGATTTTGCTAATTTTCCATTGGAATCTCCGCTCCAGTCTTCAGCACTAAGAATTTTGAAATTATAATGTGCACCAGAATTCAAATTATGTTCTTCAAACATGAGGAATGTATTATCTTTAAACCAAACTGTTAAAATATCAGAATTCATATTTCGAGAAGACTCTATGTGAGTAAATGATGCATACTCTTCTCCAAACTCTCGTTCTGCTTGCTCTATTGCCTGTGCTAATCCATTTTTACCCTTTTGATAACTAGATAGTATTGGTCCATTTAGGTGCATAAGGGTGCGTTTAAAACTACTTTCCATAGATTCTGCACTTTTTGACAAGTCTCTTGTACCTTTTGGGCCTCCTTTCTTGTATCTTGAGTAATTAGCCTTTGCCTTAAGGTCTCCTTTAGAGGTTCTTCGACGACGTTCCTCTATCGCACGTGCAAGACTTTCATAAGGCATACTATCACATTCTTCCTTCAACTATTTAAAGTTCACGATATATCCGTAAGTTTTATATGGTTAGTCGGTCTAATAATAGATATGAATTGGATAGATTTCTTCACATTAGGAGGCATTGTACTTATTGGATTAGGATTAATTGCTCAAGGGTGGTTTATTTTAGATATGAATAAAAGATTTAGCAAACTTATGGGCTTATTACTCATTGCTAAAGAAGAACAAAATGAATAATCGTAAGGTCAAATGTATTAAGTACTAAGAAAGATTACTTTATAATATGTCGTGGGAATTATATACACCTGATGAAAATGAACCTATTCATTCTCATTGGAGTAGTTTTTTTGTAGGAATTTCTATTACCGTATTTATTTTAGTTATAATTAACATTACTGGGGCATTATAATGGATGAAGAGGACAAACGTATTGCATCATTTAAACAAATGGCAGATAAAGTTGCTGCACATGAGTATTGGACTCAAGGATTAGACATTGCTGTTGAAAACCAACCATTAGTTCATCGTGATTTGAAAGGTAAATTAAATATTAAAGTTTCTGGATTTCCCTCTAATGAAGGAAATGAATTAATTTGTTGGGTAGAAATTATTACTGGAGACTTATTTGAAGGAATTGGAAAACTAATAGTTAATTATGAAATTGAAGATTTATTGGATGAATCTATGGTTGAGGGTGATGACCAGATACATTATAAAAATGGGTCACAAGAAGTTATGCCAAAATATTTTGGTATTTATCAAAAGGCATTGGATTGGTAAGTCTTATAAAGGTGATAGTTTCTTCTAATAGTTATGAAGATACAAATCTTTGCCACAATTTTAATGCTTTTAATAACGACTTTCGCATCAGTTAATTTATTAACTGAATCTGAATCATTAGAAAACACCAACACAGAGCAAGTTGTTTTAGAAACTATCTGGGATAATCATTCTTACCAATTTTGGAATGTACATCCGATGAGTATAGGTAATTTATCTACTGTTGATTTTAATTCATCTGGTGATGTTAATATAACAATAGAGTTACTGGGATTCTTTCATGATGCAGGAATTTGGGATAGAGGACAGGTAAATTATACAATAATTGTTGATAATAAAAGTATTTTTTCTAAATCAATTATATCAAATAAGACTATACAGCATATCGATATAAAAAATATAAGTTCTCCTATTAATATTATAATTTATAGTACAGGGTCTGATAATGAGTCTACACCAATACCTGGTGATTTTTTCATTGCTAAAACTAAATTAGTATTAACTGAGTAATCAATTCAACGATATAGTTATAAGGGAGAACTAGTTGGAACAACTGTAGGTGATGAAAAGTATGCAAATCGATTGGATTTTAACTTGGATACAAGACCATGATTATACTTTAGTAGTAACTACTCAAAAGAAAACCAATAAACAATATGGGGTACAAATAACTAGGAATGGTTCTAAATTTATCAGACATATTCCATATTCATTTTTTAATACTTGGCATAGTCAAGATAAATTAATTTCTCAAGGAAAAAGTAATATTCGGAATGCATCCGATTTGGTTTCTAAATATTATAAAATCAAACCTTAGAATCATTTATATAGGTAGTGAAGGAGTTTTATAATTATGGAAAATATTATCTATCTAGTTGTTTCGTTAACTTATACTACTTTAATGGCCTTTTGGTTGTTAAATCAGTTTAAAACTATCTACAATCATCAGTTTGAAATAACTGATAAAATACTAAAAATTATTGGATTGGAGGAAGAGTAATGGGAGAGTGTCATGTTTGTGATGGTTCTTTCGAGACCTTAAAGTCTAGGGAAGAATTTGATACAGAAGGATTCCACAGATTTGTTGTATACTTAAAATGTATAATTTGTGGGTGTGGTAGGGTTGATTATCACCCATTCTCTCCAATTCCTTTGAATGATATTGATGGTGAATAATATGAGTACAAGAGGATATTTAACAAGAGCCGTACAGTTTTTCTTAGGATTGGATGGAGTGTTACATTTACTAGAAGTTGTTTCTGCTGTAAATGAAGGGGCTAAGATTACTGCAATACTAACTAGTATACATGCATGTATTTTCTTTGCTGGAGTTTATTTTGTAGGTCATGACCATGGACATCATGAAAAAGAGGTGGAAGTATGAGCAATCATAAAGTTTCAAATGAATCTCTTCGAAGTATGGTATTATCTTATGGTATACTTATGTGGATGAAGCGTAAAGAATTAGAAATTATGGACCCAGTACCAATTCAAACAAGACATATACAAAATAGAGTTTCCAGTAAAATTTGGACAAAACGTATAATAACAATATTTGTAGAATTAGCAAATACTCACCCTCAATTTTACATCTCTAATGATGTATTATATTATCACCCAGTGGAGGCATCACAATGAAGATTCTATTAGCCTGTGAAGAAAGTCAAGCAGTAACGAAAGAACTTCGCTCATTAGGTCATGAGGCATACAGTTGTGACCTTTATCCTTGTTCAGGTGGACATCCTGAATGGCATCTTCAACAAGATGTAGCAGAATTGCTAAAACAAGACTGGGACATGATTATTGCATTCCCTCCTTGCACCTATATGACAAATGGTGGGGCAGTACGTATGTATCCTCAGAAGGGTGTTGTAGACCCTGATAGGTTGGCAAAGGCTATGGAGGCCAAAGAGTTTTTCATGATGTTTTATAATGCTGATTGTCCTCGAATTGCCATTGAGAATCCTATGCCGATGAAAGTTGTTGGATTGCCTGAGAAGTCTCAAGTTATACAACCTTATCAGTTTGGAGACCCTTACAGTAAGCGAACCTACTTGTGGCTCAAGGGATTGCCTAATTTAGTACCTACTGAGGTATTGACTGAGTATCAACCATTTATTAATGGTGGTGGTGGTCGTATGACTAAAGATAACTATAAGGGTAAAAAGTTTGCTGGAGGCAGTAAAAATCGTAGTAAAACATTCCACGGTATTGCTAAAGCAATGGCAACACAGTGGACTATATAAAGATAATGTAAGCCTTTATGTAGGAAGAGAACATATGTAAAGATAATGGAGGTAACACTATGGGTAAATTAAGCGAAGAAACAGTGCAAGATATTTGGGATTATCATAATCTCTCTATTTTACAAAGTCCTGTTGTAGGAGATGAATCTCTAAACAGAATTTTGGCAATGATTTCAGACGTACATGGCGAAAATTGGATTGAAGAATAAACCGTATATTTAAGTAGTTGAACTGTCAATTACAATATATGGAAGAAGTCCTTTTATATCATGGTACTTCTCGAACTGCTCTTTCTAATATTTTAGATAAAGGGTTACAACCAGGTGATGGTTGGCATAGTGAAGTTGAAAATCACGGAGTATTTTTAACTTATAATCCTTTGGCCGCTGCATATTGGGCTAGATGGTCTGCAATGAAAGATATTGAGCCAGATGGAAAAGGAGCATCTGTCGGAGATACTAAATATTTTTATAGGATGTTATCTCGTCTAAATTTGCTAGAGAGTGAAGCAATTGCTATTCTACAAATTAGTATTCCTAAGTCTAATTATTCAAATTTAAGTTGTGATGTTGGAGATTTAATAGATACAAATCTTGATATTGAAGAATCAGATTGGGAAGAATGTTTACGACAAGGTGTAGACCTTATTTATAATGGTACAATCTATCCTGAATGGATATCTGTAGTATCATTAGAGAATTTAAATCTCGAGAAAAATGCAGAAGTTATTAATTCCGAGTTTGCAACTGCATATGAATCTGCTAAATCAACAGTTATGGAAAAATTAAGATTATCTTATTGGGACCTTCCTGAAGATATTTCTAAAGTAACTACTGAAGAGTTACGTAAATTACAAACTGTATTGGGTGAGTTATTACGCCCTGGTAAGTATGCGGGATTCATTGATGATTCTAGTATGTTTGATGCATATCCAGAAGACCTTAGAGATACTACTCATTCCTTTGAGGAGTGGGGAATAGATGAAACTAGATATACTGTAGAGGAATTAGATTTACGCCTTCGTTACGTTTATGAGTTAAACCGATTTAACAGATTTGGAGACCAAGTTATTGATAGATTACAGTGTTTTGAAGAATATACACTTAACTCCCAGTTATCTACTAATGAAGTGACTATTTATCGTGCTTTAGCACTTGTTGAGGGTCAACGTCCTCGATTTGAAAAACAAACTATTTTTCCATTTGGTGCTTCCCAATATATTGGGTCTAATCCAGACAAACAAACTCATCGAGATAGCAAATATACATATCATAGTTATGGACCTCATTGGTCTTTTGTTAGTGATTTTCAACATACAAATGCATTTCCTGAATATTCTGGAGGTCGTGCTACGGTATTAGAAAAAATTATTCCCTATACTGATGTTAATTGGATTTATTCTATTTTATTAATAGGAGCAGGTGCAGACCCTGAATTTGAAGTTGTTTTTAACGATAATGTTTTTGTGGCTGAGGATACTCTTGGAGAAGTAGTCATACCCAGACGAAGTACGGAACTAACTTTAGATGAATCTGGTCATGAATATAACTGGTGGGCCGCTCCAATCCCTGATGATTTAAAATCTTCATTTTTAGAAAATTCTCTTTATCATGGTACATTATCAGGCACTTGGGAGAAAATTCAAGAAGATGGTTCGTTCAAACCTAATGAATCGCATGGTTGGAAAGCAGACAAAGAATATGAATTACGAGGTGTCGGTACTTATGTCACTCCAATAGCAGGTCATGCGGCTCAATATAGTCTTGGAATTTTGGAACCACCTGGTAGACCTGCTGAAATTAGTAAATATCGTAAAGGTAATCCTATTGTATTACGGCTAAATTCGGAGTATCTAAAAGATATGGATTGGTTTATTGATTTACGTGATTGGACACCTAGTTACTTTACAACTGGTATAATTCCTGCAGAAGCCGTAGAATATGTTATTCCTGTTGATTATGATGAGATAGAATTTGTTGATTTATCTAGTCCTTGGGCAATAAATTGGTGGGAGCATTCATTATGGCCTCTAATTAGTTTAAATTTTAGTAGTTGGGAATCACGATTAGATGATTACTCAAAGGTAAGGGATTTTTGGACACCAATGATTTTCCCAGTAGGATTTTTAGAATCTCAACCGAAAGAATCACGTTATGAATATAGGCAAAGAAACGGTTTTTTAGGATTAAAAACAGACCCTGAGTATCAAACCTTAAATCAAGAGTGGACTGATTGGTACTTTGAATTACAAGAATTTATTCATGATTATGCCATAACAGAACTGAAGTTAACAGATAGTGAAATAGAACTTATTCAAGAGTGGTGGGATGAGCAACCTGGTGTAGGGGACTTATTGTCAGATTATACTCGGTCTGAAAATATGGGAGAATCATATGAATTTAATATGTGGACTACTTGGTGGGCAAAACCTAAAAATTTAGGAGATACACAACGACCATTTCGTAATTATCCTTTAGAGGATATCATTTCTTGGAAGGGCATAGATTTAGATTCTTATGAAAGACGACTATGGAGACAGGAAAAGTATAATCGAGTAGCAAAATTAGGTCGAAGTCGAGAATGGTGGGCTGAAAACTCTGTAAAAATACCATTGTATCATGTTACCCCACTTGACCAAGTTTCTAATATTTTAGAAAATGGAATAGAACCTAGAATTGGTCCGAGAAGTAATCAAATGGAAATTGAACCTCGGGTGTGGTTGTTTGGAGACAAAGAATCTGTTGTACAAGCCCTTATGAATTGGTTCGGTGATGAAATGATTGGTGATGAATGGTTATCAGGTTATGCTACTCTAGAACTAGACATACCTCAAGACTGGTTCGAACAAAGACGGGTCGAGAAAACATTTGAGCCATATGGTGAAGAACGTTCTTGGGAATGGTCAACTACTGAAATCATTCCTGGTGAGTATCTTAAAGTTATTGAAACTTGGGAATGGGATGAAAACCAATTACTTGATTTCCAATCAGAATCCGAAGAAGTATGGACAACTCACTTCGACTTTGAACCAGGACGAATATACACATTCGAAGAACTGCCTGGTGATGAAACAGGACAAGTCAGTGAAGAATATGATGGTGTTGGTTTTGGTACTTCTTTAAAAGAAGATGCAGTTCGCCATTTTCGAACCCTCGAGAACGGTGGCTATGGTTTCGCTGGAACTGCTGAAGATGCATTGTATCGTGCAGTTTTGATTGACCCGATGGAAGAGAATGCCATTGGAATCCAAGAATTAGTAACAACCAGTGATTTGCTGATGGCCTACATAATGGCCAACATGTCTGATGAACGATACAACAAATTAGTCGCTGAAGGAATGTTGAATGAGAATAGAATTAGTCGGTCGGCAAGAAGGTTTGTTGGGCCAAATTTGCTGAACTCGATTGAGAAAAACGGATTGATGTACCCGAGTATTGGAAAAGAAGGCAATCATCGGAACTATGCAATGGCTTTGCTTGGACGAAAAATCCCTCACTTGGAGATTCTAAATCCTAATCATATAGAAGAGGATGAAACTCAATCTGTTTACTTTTCTGAATCTGAAGATATGGAAATCAAAACGGTCAGTAAATCGTGGGGCAAGGCTGTAACGCAATGGAAAGAAATTGTAGATTGGGCTCAACAACATGGAATAAGCGCACACCGAGAAGATGTGTTAGCCATCACTCCTGAAGAATTCGAACAAGCCATTGAAATTTATAACAAAGTTGTAACTGTGGCATGTATTGTTGAAATATCATATCCCTTTGACTCTGCGGGTGAAGATGCAGAATCCCTCATATCAGAGATTACAACTGATGCAAAGGTAGCCGAAATCTTTTGGAACCAATTAGAGGGTTTATGGGATGGTGTTGTAGATGGTATTTATATGGAATCAATAAATCATTATGTTTATTATTGGATTTTAGATTGGATTAGAAAATTGAACACAGGACTATCTGCTGGAGTTTGGAGAGGACAGGAATTACATAATATTATCTATACTCAAGGAAGGCGTACTGCAATTACGGCTTATCGTTGGATATCTTTGCCGAAAGGTCAACTACCTACAAGAAGCCAAACAAAAATTCAAATTCAATACCCCGATGTGGGGCGGCAATTTAAACCATACCAATTAACTTATGGTCAACATTGGTCATTACATCCTACTGCATTCAAAGAGACAAGTTATTGGATTGGTGGAAAGAAAGATTATCTTATTGAAAAAGAAGTTCCCGTCGAAGATATCGATTGGTTTAATACCCTTATTTCTTGTTTGTTTTTCAAAAATCCTGAGTTTGAAATAATTACTAATAAAAATGTATTTATTGCTGAAACTAAGCGAGCCGAAGAATATGAAATTACAGTTGGTGTTGCATTTGATACAACTTTAGCCGAAATCAAAGCAGATGTAGATTCCATTGAATCTCACTCACAAGGTACTCTTGAAGATATTACTCAAACTGATTGGGAAACTGTCAAGCAAATTTACCAAAAATTTAGAATTCCTGCACTTATTACAGGTGAACCTTGGGGTGGTGATGGTTATTCGATTTTTGGAGTTGAACACCTGCAAAGTGAAATACTTGAGGGAAAACAAATACATCTAGAATTTTATTTATTCATGATACGTCAAATAAATTATTTATATGATTCTCTTTTGTCTAGATTAGATGGTGAATTATCAGATATTATCGAATCGCAACGTTATGATACAGAACTCCCAATTTATAGGTGGGTGGCAATTGCAAATGATGCTGATTATAAGTATCCTAGTCGTCGTCTATACACTCGATTGTCTGGTGATTATGAATCTCCTCTCCATGCAGATAAGGGACTAAAGTCTCTTTCATATGGGACTTCTTGGTCTATCTCACCTGATGCATTTTTACAAACAACCGAATATGCTACACATCATTATACAGAACCACCACCAATTGATTATCAAATTTCTAAAATAATTCCAGTTAGTAGTATTGATTGGTACAGTACTTTGATTTCTTGTGCCCTTTGGGGGAATGAACCAGAATATGAAATAATTCCAAAGAGTAATGTTTTCTTAAGTGAGGAGATAACTCCTAGTCCACCTACAGTAGGAGACAGTTGGAATAATGTATTAGGTCAATGGGCAGCAATTACAGATTGGGCTGAGAATGAGCAAGAATGGCGAAAGTTATCAACTTCTCCACCAATCACAACTAGTGAACAAGAGAGAGCAAATGAAATTTGGGAATTAATTACAACTGTAGCAAATAAAATTGGGTATATGTTTGGGGTTGGAGCAGAGAATTGGAGTTATGAGGGGATTATTCTTGCGATTGACAACTTAAATTTTGAATTAATAAAAAATCTCTTCTATTACAGAAATCCCGAACTCTGGGGGAAGTCAAGATTAAAAACTCTTAATGAGATAATCGAGTCTCAAAAAGATAAAGATACATTGACTGCATATCGGTGGATTTCATTATCCAGTGATAAAGTTCCTTCATGGAAATTAGATAAAAAACTGAATCGAACATTTGGGCCACATTGGTCTCTTCATCCAAATGCATATACTCACACATCTGCATGGGATGAGTTAAATTTAGATGGGTTTGAAGTAAATAACTTTGTTATTGAAAAAGAAGTTCCAGTAACTGATATTGATTGGATGCAAACTTTTATATCCTGTTTGTTGTGGGAAGAAACTCCTGAGTTTGAAATCATGATGAAATCGGGGACTTATATTGCTGAAACCCTTGAAGATTTGGGCTCGGAGTCTATGTGGGCAGAAGAGAAAACTTTTGAAACTGTTGATGAAGCATGGGATAATGCATTAACTGAATGGTATGAAATAGTAGACTGGGCAAAACAGGAACAGGAAACAGGCATTAGGGGCGTATCTGCGACTGAGTTTCAACAAGCCATTGAAGTATATAATAAACTTCAACGTGTGGCTCGAAAAATTAGCGCACCTGATTTCTTTGGAGGCAGTTTTGACGAAACTATAATAGAACAGTTAATTGATACCTATGCTCGTGACGATTTAGAATTAAAAAAACTATTAATCGAACATTATGGAGAACTACAGATTCTCACAATTCCGTATTTAGTTAAATCGAAAACTATGAATTATTTCTTTTATTATGGTCTCATAGAGTGGATAAGAATGATGAATTGGAGATTAACTTCTCTGAATTCTTATGGTGGTAAAGAATTAGACGATTCAATAAGTAGTCAATTTCAAAAGTCCACCTTGAAAGCCTATCGTTGGATATCTGTCCATAATGATAAATTACCAAGTCGAAGTATTTCTCATCGTAACTATCAGTTGTCTTATGGTGAACATTGGTCACTCCACCCTGAGGTATATACTTGGACTACTGAGTGGGAGGGGGTAAAATCACAACAAAACTATCTAATTGAAAAAGAGGTTCCTGTAGAAGATATTGATTGGTTTGAGACATTAGTTTCTTGCTTATTCTTCCTAGATAATCCTGAGTTAGAGATTATTATGAATCCTATGACTTATATAGCAGAAACCATTGAAGAACCACACCTATACTTAGATATGGATGGATGTTTTGCCGACTTCTCAAAGGATATCACCAATCGAGTAAATGAGTTGTTGCAGGTTCATGATGTATCCAGTATTTCGTCCAAGAGTTTGCGAAAAGCACTACGTAAGGCTCATGCAATAGGTATTGAAAGAGTTACTGAATCAGATTTTAATCGTAACTTGCCTCATGACCCAGTACGAAAGAGAATAATTGACCGTATGCTCGGAAAAATTGTTTCAGAGCCTGGATTTTTCTATGGATTAGAGATTATGAATCAAGAATTATTAGATGATATTATTGCTAGTGGTCGTCCATTTTCATTCTTAACTGCTCCATTTGGTAATACAAAAACTGATGCTGCATTTATTCAATCTAGTGAGGACAAATGTGCATGGGTGAGAGATATATTAGGGTTAGATGTAGAAGTTATCACAGTACCAAAGGAAGAAAAGGCAGATTATTGCCGACCAGGAGATATCTTAATTGACGACCATATTGCGACTATTGAAGAATGGAGAGCAGTGGGCGGTATTGGGATTTTATTCCCACAAGAGATTGAAACATTTGAACGAAACCCTTATAACCAGGAGACTACCTCGTTTAGAGTAGAGGAGACAAATACTATGAAAGAATATCCGATAATGTTTAAGAAAAACGCAACAGGCACACTACAACAATGGAAAATAGATTTAGCACCGATTTCTACGGGTGGTTATTTACTAACTACTTCTAGTGGTCAGGTAGGTGGTTCAATCACTACTGGCCGTGGCAAGGAAATTACAGAAGGAAAGGCAAATCGTTCAGCACTTCAACAAGGAGAGTTAGAAGCCAATTCTAAATTTAAGAAAAAGCAAGATTCTGGATATTTCCTTACACAAGAAGAAGCAAACCAGAATTTGGTATTACTTCCTATGAAGGCATTAGATTTTAAAAAGCGAAGCCATGATATTACATATCCTGCAGTAGCACAACGTAAGTTTGATGGTGTGCGATGTTTAGCAATCCCTCAAGCAGATGGTTCAGTTAGATTGATGAGCCGCACTGGAAAGAGTTGGACACATTTGCACCATTTGCAAAGTCAAATTGAAGCAATGAATCTCGATTCTAATCTGGTATTAGATGGAGAAGTTTATTCCGATACTTTGACTTTTGAAGAAGCGACAGGATTAGTTCGTCGTCAAACTTTAAAGCCTGGTGATGAAGAAAAAATGAAGCAAATTGATTACCGATTGTATGATGCTATTTTGTTGGATAAACCTAAAGCAACTTTCTTAGACCGTTATAGTAAGTTGGCGGCTTTGTTCCCACCTGCCTCTTCGGCAGAAGGACGACGTATGGGTCATTTAGTATTAACAGAAAATTTCCCACTAAGAAATCGAGAAGATTTATTGGCATTACATAAGCAATTTACTACTGATGAAGATTTTGAAGGAGTCATGGTGAGAAATTTGCACGGAACTTATGACCTTAATAAGCGTTCTAAACACTTGCAAAAGTTTAAAACTTTCCTAGAT
>Ga0307986_10002844_pt1 | contig 12252 bp, 3 predicted proteins | sample EllFjometageno82_FD_203170 | JGI IMG/M metagenome (GOLD analysis project Ga0307986, IMG submission 203170) | Marine microbial communities from Ellis Fjord, Antarctic Ocean - #82 | ecosystem: Environmental > Aquatic > Marine > Unclassified | place: Southern Ocean | collected 2014-10-09
TGTAAATTTATTAAACGACTTACTCCATTAACTTTACTATCTAAATTAAATTCACGTTGCTCAACTATTGTAAATAATTCTTTAGCACCTTGTGCTGTTTGGCTTAATGCTAATAATGTTACATAAACGTCTAAGTTATTAACTACATCAGTTTTAGTACCTTTAGGATTACTAAGATAGATATTGTTAGCGTTTAACCATTGATTAGTTACTTCAGTCTTGTTAGTAAGCATGTAGTCTGCTAAACCTTGGCTTTGTAAAAGTTGAAATTGATTTAGATTTTTGCTATATTTATTGATAGCTTCTTGTAACAACACTGGGTTGCTAATTAAACCCATTACTTCTTTAACAGTAAAAGCGTTGTTTTCAATTAAAACAGATAAGTCAGTTTTAAAAATAACTCTAGTTATAGCTTCTTTATCTTCTTTAGTTAAAGATTTAAAATCTTTGAACATGCTTTGTAAATATTTTTGGCTTATATTTTTATGAGCTTTACGATTAGTATCTACTAACTTGTTAGACCGATACAGCATTCTAATAAAGTCTTGGTCAATGTTTTGTAATATATCTGTTTTTAAAGAGCTTAACATTTTTAAACTACCGTGGCTAAACTTTCCATAAATTGACGCCAACACTTTTTGAGCTCTTGAATCATTTTCAATAAGTTCTTGATTCTTTTTTGTTAACAAAGTTACAAATGCACTACTGTACAACGCATTTGCTACAAATCCAGTTACTGTTCCTTTTTTAGTTAACACGTCTACTAAGTTTTTGTATTTGTCACCAGCAAGATCAAAACCTTTACTTCCATAGTCTTTTATAAAATCAGATAATATTTGATTACTCTGGTCTGCAAACTTGCCTACTTTTTCTGCATACAATGCATTACTAATTTTGTTTCTTTTTGCTTGATTTACTTCTACAATTTCTTTAGTTAGATTAAAAATTTCTTCTTCTAAGTTTCTAGATTTTCTCTTGCCTTGTAAAAGATTTCCAAATCTCTTTAACATTTCAGCAAATAAATCAAATAACTTTTCTACAGTATCAGCTGGTTTATCATTAGAATTCTTATTCCAAAGAGGTATTTTAGTAGAAGGCATGCTTCTTAATTTATTTACTAAAAACTTGTTTGTTAATGCATAAGCTAAGAATTCATCTAATACAGCGTCAGCGGGTGGTTTAACGAATACATAATCGTATTGTAATTTAGCAGATTCAATTTCAGAAGCTTCGTCTTTTCTAGAAATAACTTTACCATTTGCATCTCTATGTAAAAATATTTCATAAGGGCGTTCTTCTGTTCTTTCTATTTCTCTTTTAACTTGTTGTCTAATTCTTTTTACTTCACTTCTAAACGAAGAATCATTTTTTAAGATAAATCTTGTCAAAATATGAATTAGTTCATGTGTATAGACTTCTTGTCCGTTTTGTTCTGCGTAAGCACGTGGTGCAAACTTATTAATATTTACTCTTACAGAGTTATTAGTAATATTTGCGTGTCCTCCTGACTTAATACGTCCTTTATACAACGTTACAACTGTTGAGTCTAATATAGGCCCTGCTTTGCCAACAATGTCTTTTAAAACACGCTTTAAATGAGTTTGTTGAGCATCTTTGTCTGCTTTTGAAAAGAATGCTTGTGAATGCATCTTTCCAATATTGTCAAATATTGATAGTAAGCTAGCTCGTAAATCTGTACTTGTGTAGATTTTCTTAAGTTCTTCAGTTACTTGTAGTTCCATAGACCCTAATACGTCAGCATTATTGTCATCTAAATCTGATTTAGATTTATCTATCTTATATCTAGCCATATCTTCTTCATATTGTTGAAGATCTAATTCATTTTGTTCTTTAGCAATTTTGTTTGTATCAGTTAACCCGGTACTTCCGCCTATTTCTTCTGTAATCCTATCAATTATCCAATCAACACTTGCATAGCCGTTACCATCATCCTCTGCAAAAATATCAGCTCCTAAAAGTTCTTCTATTGGAATATTATCTAATTCGCCTGTTTTACTGTTATTTTTAAATAAACCTGGCATTGACTTTGGATAAATGTCTTGAGACCTTAACTCTGAAGCTAAAACACTTTTAGGATTAATACCACCTAAATTTTTAACATAGTTAACAAATGCTAAATTAACGTTAAATTTTAAAGTTATTGGTTTAATTGGCTCTTGTTCTATGCCATTTTGACTATCTAGTATTCTTTGTATTATCTTAGCTTTAGTAGCATTTTGTTCTACTGCAACATTAATACTTTTAGCTATTTCTAATAATTCTGTTCTTGTTTTGGAATTAATTTTTGTTTTAGTTAAAGGTTCCCAAACTAAGTTAATAGCGTCTATCTCAACGTTAGCTTTTAGAATATCATCTGGGTTTTTACTTATTAACTCAACTACTGAATCTGTATTTACAGTTTTATTGTCGTTTTCTACATTAATTGTTTCTACACCTTGTAGATTTTCTTTTTGTTTATTAGGCTTTAATTCTATATTTTCTGCTGATTCTGGAGAATACATTTGTGAAGACGTTGCATTAGCAAAGTCGATCCTAGAATGTACATCCGCTATTTCTATAACGTTTCTTGTTAATTCTACATCTATTGAGTCAAGACTAATAGTATCCCTGTAAATAACAATATCTGCAATTGTTGCAAGGATGTCTTTACTAACTTGTGAAGATATTGGCTTATTTTTTAAATTCTTTAATTTTTTTTCTAAACTTTGAATTTCAAAAGTATCCGTTTTAAGCAAGTTTTCAACTTCTTTTTTTGATTCTTTAGACAACTCATTTACAGTGTCTTGTAACTGTTGTCTTATATCTTTAAGCAAACTATGATTTATTCCAATATCTTTAAACTTATCGTTATAAACTTTTATAGTTTCTACTGTGTCAGTTACTGAAGTATATACAGCATCATGTATAGGCATTAACTTAGGATTAGCTTTAATTGTTGTTCCAATAAGTACTGCGTCTATATTTTGAATCATTCTAATTACTGCTGAAACTCCTGGCGGAATAAACTTAGGTGCAAATGTTAAAGTTTCTAAATTTGAGTATTGGTTATATGACAACACTCCCCAGCCTGCTGTTTTTTCTTCTACAGGTTGAGCTATTCCTTGTGTAAAGATTTGTACATTTGTATTAGGATCTAATGATGTGTTAATCAATTCCATTACATCTGTGTCACTTGTAGACCATACACCTTTACTTCTAGGCATAAACTTATTAGCTAACGTTGCAGCTATTGCTAATTTTGTTGCATAATTTGATATTGTTTTTGTTTGTCCGTTTACTACATAAGTTATTGCTTTAGTATATTCGTTCATAAATATAATATGCATTGCTTCTGCAGCTTTTACAATAGCATCTGTTGATTCTTTAATTGGACCAAGAATTTCGTCTAAAGTTTGCGTAAAAGGTTCTGAATAGATTTGTCTAAAATGTAACTTAACAGCAAATTCTTGTTTATTTTGAAATACAAAACCATATAAGTTGTTTTGATAAAGCTTTCCATTAAATTTAGATTTAGTACTACCTTTTCTATTTAAGCGATTAACTAAGTTAACTGTTTTTTGATTTTTTTCTACAAGAATAATATTTAAAGAATTTTGTATAACTCTAACTTTATCTCTAATAAGTTTTTGTTCTGCTTTATCTGCAGTATTAAACTCTGTTTGTAATTTAGCTAATTTGTCATATAAACTAGGGACTATGCTATCTAAAATGCTATTGATAATTTTAGCAACACTAGCGCCATAGTTAGCAATCATTACTGGATTTTTAGCTAAATCTCTTGCAAATTTAGTTAATTTTTTTATTATTTTATTATCAGCAGTATTTTCTACTTCTTCAAAAAATTCACCATGTAAGATAGTAATAGAATCTAAATCTTGTACTGACAGTTTTAATTTTTCTATTTTTTTATATAAAGTATCAGAAAAATACTGATAAACATCTAAACTACCTTTTGCTATAAAACTTTCAAAAGTTTTTTCATTTGGTGCTGCATTAGAAGCGTCAAATCCAACTCTTTTTAAATCTTCAATTACTTGTTGAACATTTCCTTTTGCAAATTGCAATAAAGCAATAGCATAACCATTAGTAGTACCATCAGTTTCAAATCCAATTGTAGTTACAAATGCTTTAGTTTCACTGTATTGTGATAAAGCTACTAATGCTTCAAGTAAATGCAGACTTGGACTTATGTTTTTTTGTTCAATTAACTCTAACATAAGAGCATTTAATTCTAAATTGTTTACTTCACCTTTTTTAAGATTTTTTATTATAGGTAACATCTTAGCAACTATGCTACCTTCAGCAGTATTTTCATCTCTAATATTATCAAATTGAGTTTCTGCATCTTGTAACGTTGTTAGCTTAAACCCTAATGCTTGAGTAACAGCAAGTTTAAATATAGCTCTATCACTTGCAACAGTTTTAGAATCACTGTCATCTATTGCTGGTACTGTAGCTGGGTTATCTGGATAGAAAAATGCTCTATGTGGCTTTTGACTTTGAGGGTTTATAGTGTTACTTAAGATTTGGAATCTGCCTTGTTTCATTACATTCCATCTATAGAAAAAACCTGTATTTATTCCAGTGTTAACATATTTACGAATAACAGAAATAGCACCTGTTTTTTCTTTATTAGAAGCTTCAACACTTTCTTTAGATTCATCATGTTGTTCTTCAATTTTTTTAACTTCAAGCATTTTGTATAAAGTTTTATCTGTTAAAGCTATAAAGATAGGATATAAATCTTCTTTTGCTTTATGTCTAACACTTTGTAAAACTTCAATTACATCAGTATGTTTTGTAGGTAAATCAAAAAAGCTATTTCTAGTTCTTTCTTGCACTTCTGTTACTTCTTCAGGATACACATCATTAAGAATAGTTTGATTTCCTTTAATGATTTCAAAATTTTTATTATTGTCTTTAAAAATTTCTAAAGTAGTATTAGTACTTTCAGTATCTTTAACAATAATTGTGTTTAGAGTTACTTTACCTTTTTCAAGAGCACCATATTTATCTGGATTATCAAATAATTCAGGGTCATATCTACCATGATGGAATTGAATAAATCCACCTTCAATAATTGTTGCTTCAATTGTAGTAAATTTATTACTTCCATCTTTATTTCTACTTTTTACTTCTACTTTATTAGATACTTTTAATTTAGTAGGTAACTGCAGGTATCTTCCAGCTTCTATTGCTAATAATGCTAAAGCAGTGCTAGCTCCATTTGCAATGGTAGCATCTGGAGATAACACATCATAGAATCCAGGATCTAACTTTGCTAAATCTAACTTAATTATTAACTCTTCTTCTGTAGTTTTTTCACCAACAATGTTTAAAGTATCAAAAATTTCTTTACTTATATCTCTTACAGCACTACTAAGAGGTAACCCTGCATCTTTAAAAACTTCACTTTGTAATGTAGATATTCTATTAACCTGTTTAGGGTCATCATACAATCTTTCAGCTATTTTATATCTAGGTGTGTTTCTACTAATATTTTGATTTATAGCAGACCAATGCATTGTAGACAGCATCATAGCAAGTATAACTTCATCTGGAATAGTACCATCTTGCAATGATAGTAACAATTGCGGATTTGACAGTGCCATTACTCCACCATCTTGCAATTTTTCGTTAATAGTGTCTAAATTAGGTAATACGTTAGTTACAAGCGATTTTTTAAATATTGTAAACATTTTTGCTACTGTATCTATATACAATGCATTTTCTTTAGCACTTCTTTTTGGATCCATCCCTAAAGCTATTAATTTTTCTGTAATAGTTTTTTGTGTTAATGTAGTGCTATTATTTTCTGAGAAAAAACTAGTTCTAGTAGGGTCTTTGATCTTAAATAAATCCCTAACTCTAAGTAAGTTTTCACTTGTTTTTGCTAAAGGAAAGAAATCGTTAGTAAACTTGTTTAAAACATTGTTAAGTATGCCTTCTTCTTGTCTAATCTTTTCTATATTCTTTATACTTTGTTTTTGTATTTTTTCAAAAGTTCTTAACAGTCTTTTATTATTTTCAAGCTTATATTCTAAATCTGCTATAGTTTTTTTATCAGTAGGTAAAGCTTTTAAAATTTGAGAGTTTTTTAACTCATCTAACTGTTCTTGTTGTTTCTCAATAAGTATTTTAAGATTTTTAATATTAACTGAAGCACTTTTTTCTTTTTCTTCTAATTCTTCTTTAGTAGGAGCTATTACTTCTTCTTTAGGCTTAACAGTCTCTGTTTTAGGCTTTATTACTTCTTCAGCTTGTACAGGCTCTTCTTCAACAGCATCTTCAAATTCTGCACTGTTTAAGTCGCTCTCACTGCCCTTCGGGGCAGCTTGAGCGTCAATACTATCTTCCATAGCTCTAGTAGCACTTTCAGCTTCTGCAACTGTCTTTTTAAATTCAATGTTAGCAATAATGCCAAGAATGTACTGCTCTAATTCATTAAGGTACTCAACTTCATTTCTTACATAGTCTATAAGCTTAGAAGTGTTATTATTAATAAACCAAGTATTTTCAGTACTAGTTTCTGATATTTCGTATGTAAACTTATTTACGTATAAAGGAAGTGCATTTACATCACCTTTAGCTTCCCACATTTCAAAAGCTTTTTCTAAAGCTTCCAATTTTCTTTGGTGACGGGCTAAAAATCTACCAAAACCTGGTGGATACGTTTTATTTTTTTCAAATTTAGCAAGATAAAATTTAAGACCTTTATATCTACCTTTACCTTCAACAACGTCTTTACGTACATTTTGTAACGTATCTCCAACTTCTGCTTCTTCTGCTGCACTAAGAACAACTCTAATATTAGAAATCTTTTCTTTTATTGCATATAAAACTTTTTCAGTTGCTGATAGTTTGTTTATTACTTTTTGCGGTAACTTTAATTTTTTATCTATTTCAGTAAGGTTTAAAGAATTTAATACATCAGAAGCTTGGTCTTGTTCTGTTTCAGCTTCATTTCTATCTTGTGAAGCATTTTCTTTTTTAACATCTTTATTACTTTTAATAGCTTCTTCAATTTTTGTTATTTGTGTGTTTAATTTTACAATTTGTTTATTTAAATCTTTTTGTGCTCTCTTACTTGTAGTTTCAGTTGCTGCAAGTAATAACTCAGTTCTAAGTTCTTTTAGGCGCTCATACATAATTACAAGTCCACCCATTACTTTATTTATTTCAATTGGGTCAACTATTACTTCATTATTTACAGAATTTACTTCAGCTAATACTTTATCTGATGCTTTAATTGCACTACTAATGTCTTTATTATTAGTTCTAACAATAACTCTTTCTCTAAAATCAAAAGAATCTAGAGTTTCTTCGACTCTTTTTGCTATAACAGATGATAATTCATATTCATTTGTTATTGTATTTATAGTTTTTCCTAGGGACTGTAACTGTCTATTTAAACGCTTTTTTTGCGCTTTAGAAAGTTTAGGGTCTTTAAGTTTTTCTATAATTCTATCTATTTTTCTAATGTCAGTTCTAACACTTTTATTTAAGCTAGCTTTTTGAGCTTCACTTGCAGCTACTATAGGCTTGCTTTGCATAACATCGTTAATAGCTACTGCTTCTACAGCATCAATTTCTAACAATGCTTCATCTCTTGCTTTTTGAACACTTGCAATTTCTGCAGGACTATTTGCTTCAGATTCTTCTATATCAAATCTTGTATTAACAGCTTTTACATCTCTATTTTTTTTATTTTTAATAACTGTTACTTGTATTGAGTTTTGTATTTCTGTGCTACCTGATTGATAAGCTGCAATGTTTTCTCTTAAAATAGCAATTTGTTCATCTATAGTTGTTGTATCTGTTCCAGGTACACTGCTATCTTTAATAGTACTTAATTGATCTAATAAATCTACAGCAGTGCTTATGTCACTACTGTTTTTAATTTTTTCTAATTTTAAATCTTTAGTTTGTTCAAGCACATCTCTAACAACTTTAGCCATAATATTGCTAGAATCAAAGACTACTTCTTCTAGATTTCTAGCATCACTTTCATCAATTAAGGCTTCATTTCCTGCTGTACGAGCTCTTTGTGCTATTTCACGAGTTCTTTTCTTAGACTGTTTAAGGTCACCATCAATAAGGTTACCAACTCCAGTTGCTGTTTGAGATATTGTACTACCACCTAATTGTATACCTCCACCACCTACAGCACCTGCAAACATAGAGTTTACAATTATAGATACAAACTCTTCACTGTCTATTTGACTTAAATTACCTTCTTTAACTAATTCTTTTGTATATTCTGAAACTGCGGCTTGTAATCCTTCTGTTATAGACTCTGTTGTCATACCTGCAGCAGTTTTTTTACTAATAGTAAGAACAGATGCTGTTAGCCGTTTAAATAACCTATCTTTAATTTCACTAGTTGCTCCTTTCTTAATTCCTTTACCTAAGAAAAAACTAGTAGGAAATATTGCTTCTAAGCTTGCTGCAATAGCACCACCTGTTAATGATCCCCATTGTGCTTGTCTATCTGTTTCACCTTCTAAAGCAAGCTCACCGTATATACCACCTGTTTCCATTACATACGCAGGAGCAAACGCACCACCATAAGTGCTAATTTTTGTAATTTTATTTATTATCTGTTGTCTTACTAAATCATTACTTTTTTTACCAACAAATTTATTAGCCATTCTTTGTGCAACTTGTTTAGCAAATCCAGCACCACCCCACATTGTTGCTATTGAAGGAATAGCTTCACCAAATGTTCTAGCTAATTTAGATATTACTTGTTCACCATTACTCCAATCAATTGCTTCTACTTTTGGAAGTTCAGCACCTCTACTACGTGCTTGTTCTAATTCATTTACGTATTTATTAATAAATTCATTAGATTTTTCAACATTATTTGTCGCCATAAAATATAATGCAGCAAACGCAAATCCTGTAGCTTGTACATTATCAAGACCACCAGATAGTCCGTTACCTAGTTCTACTAAAAGTCCTTCACCATTTGGGTCGTCTTCTAAAGTAAAAGCATTCATGTTATCTTGTAACTTTTTAACATGTGCTTTATTATATTTAGACCAATAACTAGCATTATTTGTTGCAGTATTGAGAGTAGTGTTAATGTTTGTTCCATCTGCAGGATTGTACAAAGTACCTAAATCTCTGTCATAGATACCTATACCATCTAAACGTACATCTACAGAAACATCACCTGTTAATAAAGAAGGGTCAACAACACGTGAGTCATTAGCTATAAACTTTACTCTACGTATTTTATTTTTTATTATTTTTACTTGGTCTGTTGTATAACCTACTTTCCAATCTTCTTTTCTATTATTGACTGTGTTTATTCCCCAATCAATTACTGTTTTAGCTACAGCACCTTCTACACTTAATACATCAGTTGTGTTTCGCAAATCTGAAGGAATTCTGTTGTCTTTGTCTGTTTGTACTAAATCTTGGTAAGATTGTGCTTTTTCTAATTCAACATTTAAAGCATCTAATTCAATCTGTACGTCTTCAGGATAGTCTACAGCTTCACCTATTTCAGGTTTTATTCCATATTCAGCCCAAGTTTTACCTTGGTACAGTTCTGTAACTAATTTGTTTGTTTGTATTGCACCTTCATCGTTAAGCATTTTTTGCGTAACAAAAGATTTAGGCATTTGATTTACTCTAGCATAGTGCGCAGCATGGTATTTAAACTTGTTTTCGCTGTATGGAAGCAATCTACCGTCTGCACCAAATTTAGCTGTTTCATAGGTATCTAAGCCAACACCTGGATCATTAGAACCTAACCTAATACTAGTTTTTTTATTTTTATCTCCATAAAAATAATTCCAAGGAGAAGTAACTTGGATAGTATCACCGTCAGGAGTAGATTCTCCTGCATTAAATATAGTAGGAAAATCTTTAAGAGTTGTATCGTTTAAGTATCGACTATTTAAGCCAGTAGATGCATCTGCTAAAGCTTCTTTTTTATTATAGAAGTTGGAGTTAAGCTCATATTTTATTAAACTGCTTTTTTCTTCTAACTCTTGTCTTTTAGCAGCAATCTTAGCTTGAAAAGAGTCTAAACTTTTTCCAGATTCAGCCATAATTAATTACTATTTTTGTTCTTCAGCGTATTGCGCGTTAACCCAAGTTTTAAACCCAGCAATAGATAGTGGTTCTTTTTCTTCTTCAGTTCCAGGTCTAGATTTAGTATACGCTGCAAAATCTTCATCAAGTGCTTGTCGACTAGTACTTCCACCTTCTTGTTCTTTATACCAACTTAATACATCTCTTTTTATAGCAGGACCTACTTGAGAAATTAAAAATTTTTCTTCTAAAAGTATAGCTTCATCATCACCACCTTGTTGCATAAAGCCAAAATGTATAGTTCCACCGCCTGCTTGTTCAAATGTAAAATCATTTTGGTCAAGTAACAAACCAAAATTATTATTAAACGTAACTTCACGTGCTAAAAATCTGTCAAATCTAGCTACTGCAGCTCTATCAGCTGTATCTATGTTTAATCTATTTAATACTTTAGTTCTCATTTGCCCAAAAGCATTTGAATCATTAATGTCATAGCCTAACAATGCTGCTGTGTAATTTTCATCACCACCAGCAGCTTTAGTATATATACCTTTTAATGCTTTAGGTTCATCTGCTAAATTTTTTAAATAGAGTTTGTTTGCATCATCAATTGATTTTTGTTGTTTTAGATTAAATTCATGAGATTTTTTAGCAATGTCTAAATCTATTTTTAATTGAGCTTCAGCCTCTAATTTAATTTTTAATTTTTCAGCTTCAGTTTTAGCTTTAGCTATCGCTTCTTCTGCTTTTGCTTTATTAGCAGCTGCTAAAGCTTCTTGTCTTCTTGCAAAATCATCGTCTAATAATTTTTTAGATGCTTTTACATCTCTTTCAAAATTTTCTTGATTTTTTATTTCATCTTGTAAAACTATTTCATCTTCACGTTTTTCTTTCATCATAAGAACATTTGATGCTTCGTCTAGTTCTCTTGTATTAAGTTTATCTTCGTATGATACATCTCTATTGTAAATTAAAGTTTCTGCTGCTGTTTCTCTTGCTTCTTGAGCTATTTGAGTTGATAAAGCTCTTTCATCTGCACCTAATTCAAAGCTTTTGTCACCAATTGCTTCAAAATTTAAATAATCTGTGCCTTCAGCACTGTCAATTAATGCTTGTCTTTCTGCATTATCTCCAGCTGACATTAGTTGACCCATAAATTCTTGAGTATTTTTGTCAGTTCTATTTGTAACATATTGTTCTGCAGTATCACCAAGCCCTGAAAGACTATCACCTATCTGTTGATTATTTTCTACTAATGTTTTTAATAATGCATCGTTCTGATTACGCGTCATTTTTTGCCAAGTTAATGCAGCCATAGTATTCTCCTAACTAGCGTAAGTAGTTGCTTGTTTTTTATATAAAGGATCTCTACCTTGAGCAACTAACCATTGATTACGCATTTCAGCTTGGTCATTATAATTACCAGCATTAGCAGCAAAATTTGCTCTAGAATTAAGATTATTATTGTTCATTTCATCTCTAAGTAACTTATTAGCTTGGAATGCAGAATAAGCATTTGCTATATCACCACCTGCTTTAGCTAATGTCCCAAAATTAGTAATGTTTTGAGAACTAAAAATTTTACCTAATCCACCTGATTCTTTATCTTTACCATATCCAAGTTTTTCAGCTTGTGCTTTCCACCAATCAGCTCCTTTAAAAGCACTTGGCGTAATTTGGCTATCATCCATATAACTTTGCGTTGCTCTACTATCTTGATATGCTGTAGCACCTGAATTTGTCATTCCAGCTAAGTTATCATAATTAACAGTTGTGTTTAAGCTTTCTGAATTTTGTGTAGAATCTCCAAGTGTTGGAGTGCTTGTATTTACAGGACTGGTTATTTCTAAACCTGTTAATGAATTATACCATTTACCATTTTTATAAATAGCAGTACCTTTTTTATATTGATTTTCTCCAGCCATTTGAGTGTCCTGTTAAAGAATTAATATTTTTAATACTATCATACATCATAATAGTATTGCTGTATATACAATTATTATACTTACATGTCGTTTCTATTGTACTGTGCATTGATTTTTTCATCATAATCATATTCATTAACTGCAAGTGTTTGGAAATTATTAAAATAATCGTAGTATCTTGTAGCCATCATAGGAAGCAAATTTGCTCTATAACTTTTTACTAATGAGTTAGTATCCATTGCTGCTTCAGCGTCTTCTA
>Ga0307986_10002845_pt1 | contig 12251 bp, 11 predicted proteins | sample EllFjometageno82_FD_203170 | JGI IMG/M metagenome (GOLD analysis project Ga0307986, IMG submission 203170) | Marine microbial communities from Ellis Fjord, Antarctic Ocean - #82 | ecosystem: Environmental > Aquatic > Marine > Unclassified | place: Southern Ocean | collected 2014-10-09
ATTTAATGAGGCATTGGCATAGCACTCCATTTGAAATGTGCGAAATTAAATACCATGTTAAGCTTCCAATTTTTATTGCTCGTCAATGGATTAGACATAGAACAGCAAATGTTAATGAATACTCAGCGAGGTATTCTATTTTAGACAAAGAATTTTATTTACCATCAGCAGAAAATCTAGCAGCACAGTCCTCAAGTAACAGACAAGGAAGAGGTGACGTTATTGAAGGTGAACAAGCAAAAGAAGTTTTAGAACTTCTAAAAAATGATGCTGATAGAACTTACGACAACTACGAGATGATGCTTAATGAAAGATTTGATGGATCAATTATAGATGAAAACAAAAAAGGGTTAGCAAGAGAACTTGCAAGAATGAATTTAACTTTAAATACTTATACTCAGTGGTATTGGAAAACAGATCTATTAAACTTGATGAATTTTTTAAGACTTAGAGCTGATAGCCATGCACAATATGAAATAAGAGTTTATGCGGATATAATGTTAGACACAGTTAAAAAATGGGTTCCAATTACTTATGATGCATTCATGGATTATAGAGTTGGTGGCACAGAAGTTTCTGCAAAAGGAAAAGTTATAATTCAAAAACTTATTAAAGGAGAAGATATCAATCCTGATAGCTCTGGTTTGTCTAAAAGAGAATGGAATGAACTAATGGTTGCCTTCGAGCTTAAAGATAAGTTGATTTAATTTTTTTAGCAAAGTTTAAATAAATTTTAGAAATTTCATGGTCAGGGTTAGCCTCTACAATTGGTTTTCCTTCATCACCACATTTTCCAACTTCAGGGTTTAATGGAATTTCTCCTAGGAATTCTTTACCAAACTCTTCAGCAGTTCTTTTGACACCACCTTCACCAAATATTTTATATTTTTTACCATCATCACCTGTAAAGTAACTCATATTATCAACTAGACCTAAAATTTTAACTCCAAGCTTATCAAACATTTTAATTCCTCTTTTGACATCTAGAAGAGCAACTTCCTGAGGGGTAGAAACTATAATTGCGCCATCCATTTTAATTTCTTGAGAAAAAGTTAATTGAGTGTCTCCAGTTCCTGGAGGCATATCAACAATTATAAAATCTAAATCTTTCCAGCCAACTTTTTGAGTAAAAGTTTTAATTGCACTGGTAACCATTGGTCCACGCCAAATCATGGGTGTTTGTTGGTCAGCAAGAAAACCAATTGACATACATTGAATATCATACTTTGTAATTGGAGTTAAAGTTTTACCATCACTTTTTGGCTTCTCATTAATGTCAAACATTTTTGGAATTGATGGACCATAAATATCAGCATCAAGTAAACCAACTTTGCAACCAATTTGCTTAAGTGCTAATGCAAGGTTTGTTGCAAAAGTAGATTTTCCAACACCACCTTTTGCACTTGATACAGCTATTGTAAATTTTGTTCCTAAAATTGGGTTCTTTATGAACTTTTTAGGCTCTAATTTTCTTTTCATTGCGTCACTTAGTTCGGGCTTTTTATCTGTCATAGTTTTATCATTACTTGTTTTTTATGATAAAGACATTATATACTTTGTCATATGTCAGATGATTTTAAAGGCGGAAGTCCATGGGGAACACCTCCAGGCGGAAACGGTTCAGGAAAAGGACCAACACCACCCGACATTGATGCAATTATTAGAGATATTCAAAGTAAGATAAATAAATTTTTACCTGGCGGAAGTTCAGCTGGGGGAAAACCAATTGGTTTGATTTTAATTATTCTAGCATTTGTATGGCTAGCAAGTGGACTGTACAGAGTGCTACCTGATGAGCAAGGTGTAGTTCTTAGATTTGGTAAATTCGTAAAAACTACTCAGCCAGGATTAAACTATCATATTCCTTTTCCGATAGAGTCAGTTCAAACGCCAAAAGTTACAAAAGTTAATAGAATAGATATTGGATTTAGATCTGAAAGAGATAGTGGATTTTCTTCAGGTGGAGGAGTTGCTGATGTACCTCAAGAAAGTTTAATGTTAACAGGTGATGAAAATATTGTTAATATAGATTTTTCAGTATTTTGGGTAATTAAAGATGCAAGCAAATTTTTATTTCAAATTCAAGACCCTGAGGGAACTGTAAAAGCAGCAGCAGAAACAGCAATGAGAGAAGTAATTGCTAAAAGTGAAATTCAACCAGTTTTAACTGAAGGTAGAGCTCAAATTGAAATTGAAACTCAAGAAATTATTCAATCGATATTAGATGAATATAATAGTGGTATTCAAATTACACAGGTTCAAACACAAAAAGCAGATCCACCAGATCAAGTAATTGATGCATTTAGAGATGTCCAAGCAGCAAGAGCTGATATGGAAAGATCTAAAAATGAAGCTGAAGCTTATGCGAATGATGTAATTCCAAGAGCAAGAGGGGAAGCGGCAAAAATTATGCAAGCAGCAGAGGCTTATAAGCAAAAAGTTGTTGCAGCAGCCGAGGGTGAAGCTAGCAGATTTATTTCTATATATAATGAATATGCAAAAGCTAAAGAAGTTACTCAAGAGAGAATGTATTTAGAAACTATGGAAAAAGTACTAGCAGATATAGATAAAGTAATTATTGAAAAAGGAGCGGGATCAGGAGTTGTGCCTTACTTACCACTTCCTGAATTAGGTAAAAAGAAAACAACAAATTAATATGAAAATACAAAAAATTTTATTACCAATAATTATTGCAATAAGTGCTTTGGCTTTCTTTTCTATATTTATAGTTAAAGAAGTTAATCAAGCTATAGTTCTTCAGTTTGGTAATCCTAAACAAATTATCCTAAATCCTGGTTTAAACTTTAAAATGCCTTTTATTCAAAACGTAGTTTATCTTGATAAAAGAATTTTAAATTTAGATACACCACCAATAGAAGTAATTGCATCAGATCAAAAAAGATTGATTGTTGATGCTTTTGCAAGATTTCAAATTACAGATCCATTAAAATTTTACATTTCAGTTGGAAATGAAAGAGTGGCAAGATCAAGACTAGCAACAATTATTAACTCAAGACTTAGAAATGTTTTAGGGCAACAAGAATTACAAACATTATTATCAAAAGATAGAAGTAAGCAAATGGCTTTAATTCAAGAAGGTGTGAACAATGAAGCTAAAAACTTTGGTATTAAAATAGTAGATGTAAGAATTAAAAGAGCAGATTTACCAGAAGCAAACAGTGAAGCAATCTTTAGAAGAATGCAGACTGAAAGAGAAAAAGAAGCTAAAGAATTTAGAGCACGAGGAGCTGAGATGGCTGTAACTATCACTTCAACTGCCGATAAAGATGTTTCAGTATTGTTAGCTAATGCAAATAAAGATTCAGAGATTATGAAAGGTGAAGGTGACGGGGAAAGAAATAAAATTTTTGCAGAAGCATTTGGCAGAGATCCAGAATTTTTTGCTTTCTACAGAGCGATGCAAGCTTATGAGACTGCTTTAATTGGTGGTGACACTTCTGTAATTTTATCTCCTGACAGTGAGTTCTTTAAGTTTTTTGGAAACATTAAACCTAAAAACTAATTTCTAAAACATGAAAGAGCTAATCATAGCTTTTGGACTTTTTCTTTTCATTGAGGGTATTTTATACGCTTTATTTCCATTAAAAATGAAAACTATGTTATTAAAATTAAATGATGTGACTAATAGTCAGCTAAGAACTGGTGGATTGATATTTGCAGTTATAGGATTTATTATTATTTGGTACATAAAAAATTAAATGAATAGAATTAAAAAATTAGTATTAGTCGTTTTTTCAATTGCTTTTGTACAACAGGTAAATGCTCAAGATGCACCAGCATCATTTGCAGACTTAGCTGAAAGATTAATGCCATCTGTTGTAAATATTTCGACAACAACAACTTTAACTACAAATGGCAATCCATTTCCAGGATTTAAATTTCCTCCAGGATCACCATTTGAGGATATGTTTAAGGAATTTGGAACACCTCAAACAAGAAAATCCGCAGCACTAGGATCTGGTTTTATAATTGATGAAAAAGGAATTATAATCACGAACAATCATGTAATACAAGATGCTGAAGATATTGTTGTCAGAGTTGGTGGCGACAAAGAATACAAGGCGACAATTATTGGGGCAGACCCTTTATCCGACATTGCAGTTCTTCAAATAGACTCTAAAGAAAAATTTATCCCAGTTAAATTTGGAAATTCAGATAAAGCAAGAATTGGAGATTGGGTTATTGCCATAGGCAATCCATTTGGTTTAGGTGGAACAGTTACTGCAGGAATTATTTCAGCTAGAAATAGATCAATTGGTCTATCACGTTACGAAGATTATATTCAAACCGATGCATCGATCAATTCTGGAAATTCAGGTGGACCATTATTTGATATGAATGGTGATGTAGTTGGAATTAATACAGCAATTTTAGGCAAGGGTGGATCAATTGGTATTGGTTTTTCAATACCATCAAACAATGCAAAAAAAGTTGTAGATCAATTAATAGAATTTGGTGAAACAAAAAGAGGATGGCTTGGTGTTAGAATTCAGGTAGTGACTAAAGAAATTGCTGATGTTGAAAAATTAAATGAAGCTAGAGGAGCTTTGGTAGCAAGTGTTGCAGAAAAAAGTCCATCAGATAAAGCTGGAATCAAAGCGGGAGATATCATACTAGAATTTAATGGTAACAAAATTAATGAGATGAAAGAGCTACCAATAATAGTAGCACAAACTGAAGTTGGTAAAATTGTTGATGTAAAAATTTGGAGAAACAGAAAAGAAATTAATAAAAAAATTAAATTAGGAAGATTAGAAACTTCAGAAGATTTTAAAGTAAAAAAAATACCAGCAGATGCAGATAAAGAAACACTAGAAATTTCAGAAATTAAATCATTAAAAATTATAGCAAGATTGTTAAATAAACAGGATATTGAAAAAAGAAAACTTCCCAATCAAACCACAGGATTAGTTATTACTAATATTGGTAAAAATAGTCCAGTTAACTACTTGAATATAGGTGATGTAATAGTTGAAGCTCAAAAGAAAAAAATTAAGTCTGTAAAAGATTTAGAAGATATAGTTAATAAAGCTTTAAAATCTAATCAAAAAACAATTTTGATTGTCATTTATAATAGTCAAAACCAAAGAAGATACATTGGTGTTAAGTTAGATTAATAATGGGCAAACAGTCCAAGATTATTTTAATTTCAGGTCCTACCGCTTCAGGCAAATCTGATTTTGCCATAAAAATTGCTAAAAAAATTAACGGAGAAATAATCAATGCAGATAGCATGCAGGTATATAAAAATCTAAAAATTTTAACTGCTAGACCAATTAAAAAAGAATGGAAAGATATTAAACATCATTTGTATGGAATAATTGATTTAAATAAAAATTTTTCTGTTGGTCAATGGTTAAAACTCGCAATCAAAACTATTAAAGATATTCAAAAAAGAAAAAAAATTCCAATCTTAGTTGGAGGTACTGGGTTGTATTTCCAATCTTTAATTGATGGATTAGTTAAAATTCCAGAAATACCCCTCAAGTTTAGAAATAAAATTAGATTGATACAAAAAAAAGAAGGACAAGAAAAATTTTTTAAAAGACTTTTAAAAATAGATTCCAAAATCAAAGGTAAGTTTGACTCGCATGATACTCAAAGATCAATTAGGGCTTTTGAAATTAAATCATTTTCAAAGATTTCAATGTATGATTGGTTAAATAAAACTAAATCAGAGTTTAAGGATGATGATTTTTTAAAACTATATATTGATTTTAAAAGAGAAGATTTGGTTAAACGAATTTCGTTAAGGACAAAGAAGATGATCGATGATGGGGCTATAAAGGAGGTAAAAAAATTTAATAAATTGAAGATTAAAAAAAATCTCAGTGTAAATAAAGTAATAGGGATTGACGAATTGACACAGCATCTAAGTAGAAAAATTAATTTGGAGCAAGTGCAAGAATTAATTTCAATTAAAACAAGACAATACGCCAAAAGACAAGCTACATGGGCAAGAAGTAGGATGATATCATGGAGTAAAATTACTCCAAATAAAATCAACGGCTACATAAAAAAACTAAATAAATCATCCCTTAAACTTGACCAATTAACATAAAGTCGAATAGATTGCTTGAATGTCAAAATTATATTCAGGAGCAGAGATTGTATTTAAAAGTCTTGAAGATCAAAAGGTAGAGCATATTTTTGGTTACCCAGGAGGAGCGGTACTCCCTATATATGATGAGTTAAAAAACCATCCATCTATAAAACATATTTTAGTTAGACACGAGCAAGGAGCTGGTCACGCTGCAGAAGGTTACGCAAGATCAACAGGAAAACCTGGTGTTGTACTGGTTACATCAGGACCAGGTGCAACTAATGTTGTAACTGCATTAACTGATGCATATATGGATTCAGTTCCCTTAGTTTGCATCTCAGGACAAGTGCCAACTCATTTAATTGGGACAGATGCCTTTCAGGAATGTGATACAACAGGAATTACAAGACCATGCACAAAACATAATTGGTTGGTTAAAGATATTAATGATCTTCCACGAATAATGCATGAAGCTTTTGAAGTTGCTACAACTGGAAGACCAGGACCAGTGTTGGTTGATATACCAAAAGATATTCAGTTTGCAAAAGCTAAGTACTTTAAACCTAAAAAAGAAAAAAAATTGAAAGAAAAATCTCTTAATAGATTTAATCAAAAAGATATAGATCAATTAGTTGACTTAATGAAAAAAGCATCAAGACCTATTTTTTATTCTGGGGGTGGTGTAATTAATTCAGGTCCAAAAGCTAGTGAATTATTAAGAGAATTAGTTTCTCTAACTGGGTTTCCAATCACATCAACTCTTCAGGGCTTAGGTGCATATCCAGGGGATGATGATCAGTTCTTAGGAATGCTTGGTATGCATGGTACCTTTGAAGCAAATAATGCAATGCATGATTGTGACTTACTAATTAATATAGGTGCTAGGTTTGATGATCGTATTACAGGAAAAATTGATGAATTTTCCCCAAAATCTAAAAAAGTTCATATTGATATTGACCCTTCATCAATTAATAAAATCATAAAAGTTGATTTATCTATTGTAGGTGATGTTGCTGATGTAATTAAGTCTATTACAAAAACTTTACAAAAAAAAAATTTAAATTTAGAAAAATCTAATAAACAAAAAATTTCAAAATGGTGGCAACAAATTGAAAAATGGAGAACTAAACAATCTTTAAACTTTATTAATAGTGATACAGTTATTAAACCGCAACATGCTGTGCAAAGATTATATGAATTAACAAAAGATAGAGATACTTACATAACAACAGAAGTTGGACAGCATCAAATGTGGGCAGCACAACATTACAAGTTTAATAAACCTAATAGATGGATGACTTCAGGTGGACTTGGCACGATGGGTTATGGATTGCCAGCAGCAGTAGGCGTTCAAGTTGCTCACCCAGAGAAATTAGTAATTGATATTGCAGGTGAAGCATCAATTTTAATGACCATGCAAGAAATTTCAACAGCAGTTCAGTATAATTTACCAATCAAAATATTTATTTTAAACAATCAATACATGGGAATGGTTAGACAGTGGCAGGAACTGCTTCATGAAAAGAATTACTCTGAAAGTTACTCTAAAGCATTACCAGATTTTGTTAAATTAGCAGAAGCTTATGGATGTGTTGGAATTAGAGCAGAAAATCCAGATGAATTAGATAAAAAAATTGAAGAAATGATTAACACAGATAGACCTGTAATTTTTGACTGTCATGTTGATCAAGCTGAGAATTGTTATCCAATGATACCTTCTGGAAAGCCTCATAACCAAATGTTATTAGGACCAAATGATCAGGAAAAGAATAAAATATCAGGCAAAGGGAAAGCTTTAGTTTAAAATGGTAAAATCTAAATCAGCTTACAGTACACCAACTAATCTCGGAAAATTAGATACACACATTATCGTTGTTTGGGTTGATAATGAAGCAAGCGTGCTGTCAAGAGTGGTTGGACTATTTTCTGGACGAGGTTATAATATCGAATCACTGGCTGTTGCAGAAGTAGATCAGAAAAATAACCTTTCAAGAATTACGATTGTAACCACTGGAACACCTCAAGTTATTGAGCAAATTGTATTGCAGTTAAAAAAGTTAGTACCAGTCCACAAAGTTGGAAATTTTAAAAGAGATGATAAAAATGTTATATTTAAAGAGATGGCGTTATTAAAACTTGTAGCAAATACTGTTAAAATTAAGAAAGCTTTAATTACTTGTAAAAAATTTAATCCAGTTATATTAGATCAAACAAATAAATCAGCTGTAATTCAAATAATAGCTTTAAAAAAAGAGATTGATAATGTGACAAAAATTTTAAAACCACTTGGTCTTGTAAGTGCCTCAAGAACTGGAGCGGTAGCAATGACAAGAGGTGCAGAAATATTTAATTAATTACCAATAGGAGAAAAAAATGAAAATGTTTTATGAAAAAGATGCTGATGTAGATTTAATTAAAAGTAAAAAAATAGCAATTTTTGGTTATGGAAGTCAAGGACATGCTCATGCATTAAATTTAAAAGATAGCGGAGCTAAAGAAGTTGTTGTGGCTCTTAGAGATGGGTCTACAAGTAAAGCAAAAGCAGAATCTAAGGGATTGAGGGTAATGAATTTATCTGATGCTGCAGAATGGGCAGAAGTTGCCATGATTCTTACCCCAGATGAATTACAAGCTTCAATTTACAAAAATCACATTGAACAAAGAATTAAAGAAGGAACAAGTTTAGCTTTTGCTCATGGATTAAATATTCATTACAAGCTTATTGATGCAAGAAAAGATTTAGATGTATTTATGGTTGCACCAAAAGGACCTGGACATTTAGTTAGAAGTGAATTTGAAAGAGGTGGTGGAGTACCATGTTTATTTGCAGTTCACCAAGATGGAACAGGCAAAGCAAGAGATCTTGCATTATCTTATGCATCAGCAATTGGAGGAGGAAAATCTGGTATTATTGAAACTACTTTTAAGGATGAGTGTGAAACAGATTTATTTGGAGAGCAATCGGTTCTTTGTGGTGGATTAGTTGAATTAATAAAAAATGGTTTTGAAACTTTAACAGAAGCTGGTTATGAGCCTGAGATGGCTTATTTTGAATGTCTGCACGAAGTTAAATTAATTGTTGATTTAATTTATGAAGGTGGAATTGCTAATATGAATTATTCAATTTCTAACACTGCAGAATATGGTGAATATGTCTCTGGTAAAAAAATTGTAGACAGTGAAAGCAAAAAAAGAATGAAAGAAGTTCTAGCTGATATTCAATCTGGTAAATTTACCAAAGATTGGATGAAAGAATGTGAAGGTGGACAGAAGAACTTTTTAAAAATGCGAAAAGATCTTGCAGATCATCCAATTGAGAAAGTTGGTGCAGAACTTAGAGCAATGATGCCTTGGATTGGTAAAAAAAAATTAATAGATAGTGATAAGAGTTAATTTTTACTAAAGACCCAAACTGGTTCAAAACTACAGCCAAAATATAACAAATATTTTGCAATCTCTATTATAGATTGTATTATAGTTTTCTAAAAACATTAGGCATGAGCAACAAAGATAAAATTATTATATTTGACACTACGATGCGAGATGGAGAACAATCTCCTGGTGCATCTATGAGTCTTGAGGAAAAAATTCAAATTTCAAGAATTTTTGATGACATGGGAGTTGATATAATCGAAGCTGGATTTCCTATAGCTTCACCAGGAGACTTTGAAGCTGTAACGGCAATAAGTAAGATTTTAAAAAATTCAATTCCATGTGGATTAGCAAGATCTAGTAAAAAAGATATTGATGCATGTCATGAAGCATTGAAAGCTGCACCAAGATTTAGAATTCATACTTTTATTTCTACCAGCCCACTTCACATGAAGTTTAAGTTGAATAAATCACCAGAACAGGTTTTAGAAGCAATAAAAGAAAGTGTAAGTTATGCAAGAAATCTTACAGATGATGTTGAGTGGTCTTGTGAGGATGGAACAAGAACTGATATGGATTTTATGTGTAAAATAGTTGAGCTTGCTATCAATTGTGGTGCTAAAACAATTAATATACCAGACACAGTTGGATATACAATTCCTTCTGAATTTACAAAAATTATTACAACATTAAAAAACAAAGTTCCAAATATTGATAAAGCCATACTATCAGTTCATTGTCATAATGATTTAGGATTGGCTGTTGCAAATTCTTTGGCAGGTGTATCAGCAGGAGCAAGACAAGTTGAATGCACAATTAATGGTATAGGTGAGCGAGCAGGAAATGCAGCCCTTGAAGAAATTGTAATGGCACTAAGAACTAGAAATGATTTAATGCCATATACAACAGGAATTAAAACTGAATTATTAAGCAAAGCATCAAAGATAGTTTCTAGCGCAACTTTCCCAGTACAATTTAATAAAGCTGTTGTTGGAAAAAATGCATTTGCTCATGAGGCAGGAATTCATCAGGATGGGATGCTTAAACATAGAGAAACATATGAAATTATGACACCAGAAAGTGTAGGTGTTAAAAAAACATCTTTAGTTATGGGTAAACATTCTGGAAGACATGCATTTAAAGAAAAATTAAATGACCTTGGTTATGCTAATATTACAGATGACGTTATTCAAACAGCATTTGGAAAATTTAAGATTTTAGCAGATAAAAAAAAGCATGTTTATGATGACGATATTGCAGCTTTAGTTGATGATAGTTTGGTTCTTGATAAATATGTGATTAATTTAAAATCATTAAAAGTGTTTGCTGGAACTGGTGAACCTCAAAAGGCAGAAATGACACTTGATGTTTATGGAGAAGTTAAAACTACAACAGAAACTGGTGATGGACCAGTCGATGCAATTTTTAAATGTATAAAGGTTTTATATCCACACGATGTTAAACTTCAATTGTATCAAGTTCATGCAGTAACAGAGGGAACAGATGCTCAAGCAACTGTAAGTGTTAGAATTGAAGAAGATGGCAAAACTACTGTTGGTCAAGCATCAGATACCGATACATTAGTTGCGTCAGCTAACGCCTATTTAAGTGCTTTAAATAAAATGATTATTAAAAGAAAAAAAATTGCTCCAACAGAGCATAAAACTCATAAAATGAAGGGAATATAGGATGAATAATTGGTTTAAAAGTATAACAAATGTTTGGAGTCAAGATATGGCAATTGACCTTGGTACGGCTAACACACTTGTTGTGTTAAAAGGACAAGGTGTAGTTTTAAATGAGCCATCTGTTGTTGCAATAGTTGAGAATATGGGAAAAAAAACTGTTTTAGCTGTTGGTGATGAAGCAAAAACAATGCTTGGAAGAACTCCTGGAAATATTAGTGCCATTAGACCATTACGAGATGGTGTAATTGCAGATTTTATTGTGACTGAAGAAATGATTAAACATTTTATTAAAAAAGTTCATAAGAATAAAACTTTTGCTAACCCTAGAATTTTAATTTGTGTACCAACTGGATCAACACCAGTTGAGAGAAAAGCAATTCAGGATAGTGCTCTTGCTGCGGGTGCTAGACGTGTGCAATTAATAGAAGAACCAATTGCTGCAGCAATTGGAGCAGGTCTTCCAATTTCAGAAGCCACTGGGTCAATGGTAGTTGACATTGGTGGTGGTACTACTGAGATTGCAGTGATGTCATTAGGTGGTCTTGTTTACTCTAAATCATTAAGAGTTGCAGGAGATGCAATGGATACTGCTTTAATTAATTATATGAGAAAAGAATACAATCTTATGATTGGTGATAGTACTGCTGAAAAAATTAAAAAAGAAATTGGTACTGCCATCCCATCAAGTAGCAATACATATGCGGTAAAAGGTAGAGATTTAAGATCAGGAACACCAAAAGAAGTTAATATTACTGAAGAAGATACAGCTGAAGCCTTAAATATTATTTTAAAAGAAATGGTTAATGGAATAAAAGATGCTTTAGAAAATACACCTCCAGAATTATCTGCTGATTTAGTTGATATGGGATTAACACTTACAGGTGGTGGGGCGTTATTAAAGAATATTGATAAAAGATTTTCTAAAGAAACAGGATTACCAGTACATGTGGCAGACGATCCGTTAGCATGTGTTGCAATTGGAACTGGAAAAGCTTTAGAAAACGAAGAAATCTTTTCTACCATGTTATCTGAGTACTAAACAAAATGGAATCAAGCCGAGATGATTTTATAATAGCAGTAAGATCTGCTTTTTTAAAAAAAGGCTATCAGCAAAAATTTTCATTATT
>Ga0307986_10002846_pt1 | contig 12241 bp, 9 predicted proteins | sample EllFjometageno82_FD_203170 | JGI IMG/M metagenome (GOLD analysis project Ga0307986, IMG submission 203170) | Marine microbial communities from Ellis Fjord, Antarctic Ocean - #82 | ecosystem: Environmental > Aquatic > Marine > Unclassified | place: Southern Ocean | collected 2014-10-09
TTTTTCACTTTTTAAAGTTATTTATCATTCTTTTATTAACATATAATATTCTTGTAGTATCGATACTTTATGTTCCAATAAACAACATAAAGTATACTTTATGGAAATGGACTCCTTATAATTACAAAAAAGTAATCTATTATCCAAATAATTTCATTCAATTATCCCTACTAAATAAGAATAATAGAATAATGCTGTTAAGTTTTTTAAACCAAAATATATATAAAGATTATTTAGATGTTGATTTTTGGAGCTATAAACAAATTATAGAAAGTATTGATCGAGATAATATTAAAGAGTTAGAAAAAAGTTTTTATAAAGCTTTTGTATTGTCAAAAAATAACGAAAAAATTAACCTAGAGTTAAGAAAATATTTTATTGAAAATTATTCTAAATTCTCAAATGAATATAAAAACAAAATTTTAAGGCAATTTTTATAGTCTATTATATTTAGGATTTATTAATGTTCTAAAAATTAATAAATATCTAAAAGACAAATATTCTTAAGTATATAGCGAATTACTTTTTAATTGATATAGTGTATAAAAGATTAATAAATTGTATGACAAAAAAAATTCTTATTACAGGCTCTGCTGGTTTTATAGGGTTTAGTTTGGCTAAATCCTTACTAGATAAAGGTTACTATATTCACGGATATGATTGTATGTCTGATTATTATGACGTCACATTAAAACATGCTCGTCATAAAATACTTCAAGATTACAAAAATTTTTCCTTCACAGAAGAGATGCTAGAAAATGAAGAAATCTTAGATAAAACAATCACTAATTTTAAACCTGAAATAATTATTCACTTAGCAGCTCAAGCTGGTGTACGTTATAGTATAGAAGAACCAAAGACCTATCTAAGCTCTAATATAATAGGTACATTTAATATTATTGAAGCGTCACATAAAGTAAAAGTTAAGCATTTAATAATTGCATCAAGTTCATCAGTGTATGGTGCTAACACAAACATTCCTTATCGTGAAACAGATAAAGCTCAAACCCAGTTAAGTGTATACGCGGCAACAAAAAAATCTACAGAAAGTATTGCGCATTCATATTCAAATATCTGGAGATTGCCAATTACCATGCTTCGATTTTTTACAGTTTATGGTCCCTGGGGTAGACCAGATATGGCTCTTTTCAAATTCACCAAAGGAATTATTAATGGAGAACCGATTGACATTTATAATAATGGAGAGATGTATAGAGATTTTACTTATATTGATGATATCGTAAAAGGTGTAACTGCCCTAACAAACGTGCCACCTAAAGAAGAAAAAAAAATAGATAAAAATGATAGCTTATCACCAGTAGCTCCATTTAGAATTGTTAATATCGGAAACTCAAATCAAGTTAAATTGTTAGATTTTATTGAAGCTATTGAAAATTACTTAGGCAAAAAAGCAATTCGAAACTATATGCCAATGCAACAAGGTGACGTCAGTGCTACTTGGGCAAATACAGATCTGCTTAAAAAGTTAACTGGGTATGCTCCAAAAACTGATATTAAAGTAGGTGTAAAAAAATTTATTGATTGGTACTTATCTTATTATAAAATAAATAAATAATTTCATACTAAATGAAAAATTATATAAATCATATTTTAAAGAGTTGATAAAATTTAGACTAATTTATTTTTAAGTTTAAATAAGTAATGTAAAATGCGAAATAACCATCCAAAAATTCTTACTTTTTTTTGGTGCCAATACCATGCATAAAAATTTAAAATGGTTGCAAAATAAACAGATCTTTTTACCAAATAATTTTGATGTTTTTTAACCAGCATCATTTTAGAGGCTAAATCTTTCTCTATAGTTTTGTAAGGTCTGGATGATATATATTGGGTTATTAATGACTCATTAACACTTATAAAATGAGCTCCATCTATAGAAGCTCTTACACTGAAATCAATCTCAGCACCTCTTCTAAATTTTTCATCAAAGCCTTTTATTTTTTTAAAATATTTTACCCTACCCATTAAAGTGCATGATCCAAACGTTCCCCAGCAGTATTTATCTTTTTTATTTATTAAACCAAATATATATTGAGCAACCATAATTCCGTTAGGTTCTGGTTTTTTTCTTCCTATAGCAAATTTTATAAAGTTTGGTTCATTTCTGTTTATATTTATTGCATTTCTATTTGAATAAGTAAGAACTTTTTTAGTTTTATTCTTATTTTCATAATCAACCTGACGTTTTAAAAGTTTTGAAACTCTTTTGGGCCTGCTTGTGTCGTCATCATCAAAAAAAACAATAAATTCTCCCTTTGCCTTTTTTAATAATATGTTTAACGAATGAGCATAATTATAATTTTTTTTTTTAGTAAAAAATTTAATTTTAGGATATTTTTTTTTATATTCCAAAATTATCTTAACAGTATTGTCTGTGGACCCATCATCAACAATAATAATTTCTCTTTTTTTATAATTTTGTTTAATAGCAGATAAAATAGCTTTTTTTATTGTGGTTTCTGCATTAAATGAGGTTATAGCAAATGTTATTAAAGGATTTTTACTCATAAGTTTACAATCAATTTAGCAAGTCTTTTAAAATGGAATTATTAATCAGTTTTTCCCCAAAATAAGTTTCACCAAACTGACTCCAATGATGTTTGTCTGAATAGGTAACTTTACCGTTTATTAAATAATCACTTTTTAGATTAAAATTAATTTTTTCAATTTTTGATATATATTTAATTCCTAGGTTAGTAAAAGTTTCATTTAATTTCTTGTCAACTTTAATAATATTATCATTGTTTAGGTCTTTATATTTCATATAATTTCCAGAAAAAACTTCTCTTGCAGTCCTCAAGCTTCTTAAATCTATATTTGGTTCTATAGTTGGACCTATATAAATTACTCGAACAATTTTGTTTAATTTGGTTATGTAATCAACTGTTTCCTCAAACTGTTTTTTATATATGGGTAAATCTTTACCGTTAGTTAAAAAATAACTACCTCGATGTGTAAAAATTATATATTTTAGATTATTGTTATTATTTTTTATAAATTCTAAAGCATTTTGATAATGACATTGACCTTTACTTATTCTCTCTTCTGTTGAATTATTCCACGGTCTACATCTACCTCTATTTAAACCCACTATAAAAATTTTCTTAGTAAAGTTTGCCACTGAGTTAAACAAATCAATTGAATGGGAGTCCCCTAGTATTAAAATAAAATTATTATATTCTTTTTTGCAATTGTTTATCTTTTGATTAAAAATTTTATCATACATAAAGTTTACATTGTCTGTGCTAAATTTACACTCTGATTCATGTAATGGAGAAGCTAACTTGCTTTCTATTTCTGTGTTTGATTTATGTAATTTACCTTTGTTTACTATGGAAAAAATATTCACAGTTATAAGAATGCTTATACCTGAAATTAAAATTATAAAAATTTTTCTGAAGTCATAAATCCTATTTCTTGCTGGTCTTTCTACAAAATAATAGCTACTTATTGATAATATAATTAAAGACATTATTATAAAAATTCTTACAATTGCTTCACCCTGTGGGTACTCTGCAATTCTTGCAAAAGCAAAAATAGGGTAATGCCAAAGATAAAGAGAATAGGAAATAAGTCCTATCCCTACAAATAATTTAGATGATAATATTTTGTAAATTATTTCATCTTTATTTGAAAACCATATAATAAAGCAAACACCAAATATTGGTGAAAGCGTAAAAAGCGAAGGATGAAGCATATTATCGTCAAAAAAAACAACAGAATGTATTATTAGTAATAATCCTAAAAAAGGTAAGGTTTTGCCTAAAAATATATTTTGTTCTCTTCTTTTATTGCTAATTTCAAAATATGCTAATAATGAACCAATACCTAATTCCCAAGCTCTCGTTGGTAAAATATAAAAATTAAATGAAGGATAATTTTTACTTCCCCAATCTGCAATAAATAAACTTGTTAATATACCAACAGTCAATATTGAAAAAAGGTGTTTCTTAAAATATTTAAAAGTAATTAGTAAAATTATAGGAAATAAAATGTAATATTGTTCTTCAACCGATAAAGACCAAGTGTGTAAAAAAGGTTTTAATAACCCATCAGGAGTACCGTATTCCAATCCAGAAAAATAAAAATAAAAATTTGAGTTAAACCCGAGTGAAAAAAGAATTGATTTTGAATAATCGATAAGTTCACTTGGTAATAAATACAGCCATGCAAAAGGTAAAGAAGCAAGCATAACAACTGTTAGTGCAGGTATTATTCGTCTAATTCTTCTTTCGTAGAAATATTTATATGAAAAAGTTCCAGTTTCATTCAGTTCTTTTAAAATAATAGATGTAATAAGATATCCGCTAATGACTAAAAAGATATCAACACCTATAAAACCTCCCTTGAAAGGTTGATATCCAAATATATAAATTTCTGCGTGGTATAAAATAACTACACCGACAGCAATAGCCCTTAAGCCATCAATTTCTGGACGATAGTTTATTTTCATTTATAAACTTTATTAATAAACCTATTTTTTTGCAATAAGCTGAATATTACTAGGCATCATTGTATCAATTAATTTTTCTTCTTTAAAACTTCTATCCGCATATTGTTTTAGAATAAATATATCTAAAAAATGAATTATTTTTGACAATAGAGCTATAAAAGGTCTTATAAAAAATACAGTTTCAGTTTGTAACAAAATTCTTTCTAATAGAATTCCTATTGTTTTAAAGGGACCACAAGAACCTTTAATGTTATGATTTTCCCATGGTTGTTTTGATACTAATTCCTTCATCCCAAATTGAGTGACATGAAAATAATCATCAGGACCTCTGTGTACTGGAAATACCGAACTTGCTGAAATAAAAACTTTTCCACCTTTTTTTAAAATTCTATATGACTCTGATAAAAGTTTTTCAGGTTTAGATAAATGTTCTAAGAGACCGGTAGCTACAATTCTCGAGTATGAGTCTGAGGGTATATCTTTTAAAAGATCAAAGTATTTATCACATTCGTGTGGTAAATGGGGTAGCACTTTTGCGTTAGGTAATAGATCTTCATAAGGGAATTCAATATATATAATTAGAGTTTCTTCACTGGTTGCAAATTCCTTTCCAAACTTTCTTAGATCATTATACGATAATTTTTTTTTAGAAAAATTAATACTATTTAATTTTTTAAGAACTTTAAAAAAAAATATTTTTATTTTTTGCATAAGCTAGTCTATGAATTTTTGTATATCATTAAAGATAAAAAATATAGTAAATTTCATTTATCTGTTTTTAAAAGATAATCACATTGTCTTAAAGCTAATGCAGCTATCGTAAGCATGGGATTTGAGTTTCCATAAGTGGGAAACAATGAAGGTCCAGAAATGAATAGATTCTTTAGACCATGGACCTTGCCGTAATGATTAGTGACACTATTTTTGGGATTTTTTCCCATTCGTGTTGTTCCCATAAAGTGAGAGTGTAGTGCTATAAATTCCTTTTTATTTTTTTTAAAGTTTAAATATAAATTTCCAATATTTTCATTTTTAAAAAAACTATTAATGTGGGTATTAAATTTCGTAAGACTTTTTTGGTCAGCTTTGGTAAATTTCCAATTAATATTTACTAAGGGCACTCCATATTTGTCTTTTTTTTTTGATAAAAAAATTTTATTTTTTTTATTGGGTATTTGATCTAACTGATATCTAGCATGAAAATAGTTATAATCTTCTTTAAACCCTATAAGAGATTTAATTTTTTTTAATCTTTGGAATCCTTTAAACATAAAGTTATTTTCTGAATAAGGATAAAACTCTACAAAATGATTAACTAGTTTGTTTTTAATTAGAGTCTTAGATTGTAGCACAATACCCCCTCTAAAAAACCCTTTGGATACATTTTTATTTTTTGTTAAGTTAAAATTAATTTCTTTATTTATTTTTGCCACACCAAGATTTCCTTTAGGATGTGTTGAAAAGTATTTACCAACATTTCCATTTTGATTACCAATACCATTAGGAAAATTTTTGTTTTTTGAGTTTAGCATAATTCTAGGTATTTCTATGCCACCACAAGCTAAAATAAAAAATTTTGCATTAATCTTAAAATTATTTAATCTTTTATCTTTAACATTTATATGTGATATCTTTTTACTTTTACCTTCCTGCGAGAGAGAAATAACTTTTGAGTCTGTTAAAACTTTAATATTTTTTAAACTATTATCTTTAATCTTTAAGAAGTTTTTAAAACTATATGGTTTATTAGAAGTATACATTTGCTTTATTGAGATATTGGTATCTTTTTTTATTTTAATGGAAGGTAAAAAAAAATTTTTAAACTTATCATTATCAGGTAATGAAAAAATTTTAGCTGCTTTTTTATAATAATAGGCTAGCTTTATTTTATTAAAAGGCCATGTGAAATTGTGAATGTGAGATCTTTTAATAAAATCTATTTCATCTAAGGAATGCATTTTTCCTGACCATAAATTTGATGCACCTCCCATTTGGTAAGAACTATTAAGTTTTACTTGATAATCCTTGTCAATATTTATTTTGTCTAAGAAGGGTTGTTTTATATTTTTAGTATCTAGATTGCCTGCTTCCACAATAATAACTTTAAAACCTTTCTTTGCTAAATTTTTTGCTAATATACTTCCTGCAGGACCTGATCCAATAATACAAAAATATGTGTTTAAATCTTTATTCATAAATTATTTATTTTTAATATCATATTTTTTAATCAAAACAGACGTAACTAATGATGTTGATAATCGATACAATAATGTAGATACAATGGCACCCAAAATTCCAAATAAAGGAATCAAAATTAAAGAAGAAGTAATTCTTATAAAATTACTAACTATTGTTAATGTCTTTAAATCAGAGTGATAAAAATTTGATGTTAAAAACGTAATTTTTGTTGTTGCAAATTGACCAATAATTATTGTTCCACATAAAAGCTGAGAATAAAATATTGATTCAGAATATGCATTAGTAAAAGCTAAAGGTAAGAGCCATGGTATTATTAAAAAAATTACAATTAGAGTTCCAATTGTAAAAAAAATACTAAATATATTGATTTTTAAATTAATATCTTTTGTTAAACGCTTATGATGAGCAAATTTAGGTATTAATGTTGTACGAATAGCTTGTGTATATTTTTTTAAAAGCTCAGGTATACGTTCAGCAACTATATAAATAGCAACTGATTCTGTTGATAAAAAATATAGTATTAAAAACTTATCTATATGGTTTCCTATTAAATTTACAATTAGATACATTGATGTTTTAATAGAATAAGAAATTGACTTTGGTTCAGCTTTAAGTGTCGATGAGGTATTGTTTAAAATTCTTAATGATATAATAATATTTATTATTGCTAAAATCGAGTACATCACAGAAATCAAAAAAAACATTGATGTCTCATAATTAATGAGCACAATTATCATTATCGAATAAGAAAGCACAAAATAAATTGTTTTAAAAATTGAAATAAATTTAAAATTTCCTAAACCAGAATAATAATCTTCCCATATAGAAAGTCCGTTAGAAAAAGGAAAAAACAATGCAGCCATAAATAAAGTATTTCTAAGAATTGATTCTTCAGAAAAAGTTAATGCATAAATAGATATTGCTATAGAACCTATAAGCCCACCAATGAGTCGAAAAGGTATTAACTTTCGAAATGTACCAAAAAAACCTCGAGCTGTAGATTGAATAATAGTTCCAGAAGCCCCAGGGGAAGTGAATATACTAGCCATTCCTATTGCTGCTAAAACAATAAAAAATTCACCTACATATTCTTGAGAAACCTTTCGTGTAAGAATCATCAGAAAAATAAAACTAAATAAATTTTGATTAATTTTCAAAAATAATACCCAGATAATATCAATGATATTTTTTTTAAATTTTTTAAACTGATTTTTTTTTATCATCATGTATAAGAACTATATTATGAATATTTTTATAAAAAAACCTAAGAATATTTTGATAACTGGTGGAGCTGGATACATAGGAAGTCATATTGTGGAAGAGCTCGTTAAAACAAAGTAAAATATTATAATTTTAGACAATCTGGCCACTGGATATAAGAGACTAATTAACAAAAAATTAAGAATAATTTATAAGCATAAAAGAAAAGGTGATGTAGCAAAAATTTACGCTAATACAAAGAAATTTAAGAAAATTTTAAAATGGAAACCAAAATACAATAATATAAATAAAATTATCAAAAGTGCAATTAAGTGGGAAAAATTGTGTTAAGAATTAATTATTATTTTTTTTTAATTTCTAAGCCAATAATTGGATTTAAAAAAGTTTCTCTAAATATTTTTTTATTAGTTATTTTTAGATATATCTTAATAAGATAAGAAAAAATATTATAATTTTTTTTTCGAACAACTGAAGGGTAATTGCTCATATCTAAAAATTTATATTTAAAATTCAATTCTTTTGAATTCATGGAGTTTAAAATAATTCTAATATCTTGATAGTTCATTAAAAAATTATTTTTCATAAAGGGAAGAGACAATCCTATATTTTTAAAGAAAAAACTAAAAATTCTTCCAGGCAAGTGATATCGATGCCTATGACCAATATCAATTAAGAAGTTTTTATTTAAAGTTGTGATAAAAGCTGAACCATTTTTGTTTAATTTTTTAATACATGCTTTGAGAAAAAATTTTCTTTGTTTTAAGAAATCTTTTTTTATAAAGGTTCCAAATTCTTTACATCCGACATGTTCTATAACTTCAAATGCATAAATAAAATCAAATTTTAATTTTCCAAAAATTTTAGAGCTCATTTCAGTTCTTTGTATATATTTTTCAATTTTTTTTATCTGATCTTTTTTAATTCTCGATGGATCAATCCCATAAGCATTAATTTTTTTTAAGCGTAAGTACTGAACTTCACTGCCATCTCCTACTCCACAAGCAAGTACTCTCGTACCTTTTTTTATTTTTTTTAATATGGAACTATCAATTCGATTTTTATTTTTTGAGGTAATAATCACTAATACAAGTTTTGTTTATCAGATTATTATAAATTTTTATTTTTGATATGCAATTTTTTCATAAAATTATATAATATTCTTCAATTGAATTTAAATTAAACTGTATGAAAAAATTTAAAATAATCCACCTAATAAATGCTGATACATACGGTGGTGTTGAAGTTGGTGCTAAACTTGGTCAAATTGATTGTCAAAAATACATGGATTATCAAATTAGATATATTTATAATATTAATGATTCATGGTTTTTAAAGTTTATTAAATTATTTCGTGTCACGAAATCATTACTAAGAGAAACAAAAGAAAAAGATAATCAAAGCTTACTATCCTCTTTATGGATGTCTCATATAGTCTCGTTAATTGTAAAAATTTTTTCCCAAAATATTAACTGGATTTCATTTATACATAATTCAAATTATTCTAATAAACTTAATTACTTAGTTTGTACAAAGTTAACTCTGTTAGCAGATAAACAAGTTTTTGATAGTTACAGTACATCAAGAGCTTACAATAATAATAAGATTAACCAGAATAGAATAGTAAATTATCTCTTTGAAAATTATGATTTAAAAAAATTTGATATTAAAGATTGGTCTAATCGTGAATATGATTTCATAATGGTAGCAAGAAACACCAGACAAAAGGGTTTTTTAGAACTAGAAAATTTCTGCATACATATTTCAAATCAATACCCTTCCCGACCTAAATTTATGATTATAACAAATAACCTTAAAGAAATTTTAGACCTTCAAAATTTAAAGATGAAATTACAAAATATATGTGAGATCAATTTCGAAATTAATTTAGCCAATAACGAGGTATTAAAGTATTTAACTAAGTCAAAGATTTACTTTTGTTTAAGTCATTTTGAGGGATTTGGAATAACCATTTTAGAATCTATACTATCGGGGTGTTTTGTGATTACCACAAATGTAGGTGAGCAAAAAAACTATTTATATTCCAATAGAAGATTAATTATAAATAACAAAAAAAATTATGATTTAGATTTTAAATATATTAATGATAAAGGTTCATCAGAAGAAAATTTTGATAAGTCAAAAGAATTTTTGTTTAAAAATGTAAAAACATATGCTCAGTCATTGATGAAAATTATTATGGATAAAAACTGATTTAAGTAATTTGTTATGAAAAAAAAAAATATTGTTCATGTAATTACTAGATTAATAAATGGTGGTGCAGACGAAAACACAGTAATAAGTTGTAACTATTCTATCTCAGTGGGAAACAATGTTTCACTTATAATGGGTTCTAATGCCGATAAAGAGATACTTAATAAATTAGATAAAAAAGTTAATTTAATTACAGTTAAAAATTTAATACGTTCAATTAATCCATATAAAGATATATTGGCTTTAATACATGTTAGAAAAGAAATAAAAAAAATATCTCCAGACATTGTACATACTCATACAAGTAAAGCAGGTTTTATTGGTAGACTTGCAGCTTGGTTATCTGGTGTTCCTCTTATTGTTCACACGGTTCACATATTGCCTTTTATTAATGTAAATTTTATTATGAAAATATTATATTTATTACTAGAAAAACTAATAGCTATTGTAACAGATAAATACATTAATGTAAGTTCTGGTATGATGGAAACTTCATTAAGATATAAAGTTGGAACTCAAGCAAAGCATAGTATAATTTATTCTGCTTTCGATATTCTTAAATTTAGAGATGCTATATATTCTAATAATCTTAATGAACCCTCGTTAAATAAAAAAAAATTTAAAAATAAGAAAATTATTTTAATGATTGGAGCATTTGAAAAAAGAAAAAGACATAGAGAATTAGTGGATATATTCAATAAGGTCTTAAAAAATTATTCAAATGCACTTTTGTTACTGGTTGGAGACGGTAAGCTTATGCATGAGGTAAAGAATCAAGTTAAAAAACTCAGATTAGATGAAAAGATAATATTTACTGGGTTTCGTGATGATCCTGAAAAATTTATAGCACTAGCTGATATTTGCATTTTAAATTCTGTTAGAGAAGGTTTGCCTCGTGTGGTTATGCAATATATTGCCGGCGGTAAACCTACAATAACAACAAAACTGCCCGGTATAGATGAAATAGTAAAAGATGGAATAAATGGTTGCGTATTTAGCATGCATGATCCTGAAGCTTTATACAATAAATTATCTGATTTACTGTCTGATGATGATAAACTTGAAAAACTTACAAATGGAGCAAAAGAAACAGATGTTTCTAATTGGTCTATTGAAAATATGGGTAAAAAAATTGAAGATTTATATAGCTCAGCTTTATTGTCAAAATGAATACAAGCATAAAAAATAATAATACAAATAATGTAATTTTATCTATACTTATCTTAAGTTTATTTGTTCACTTAAGATATGAGACACCACTAGTTATAATAAGACCTTTTGATTTATTGTGTATAATAGTTTTTCCTTTTATTATTTTAATTAAAAATTCAGAAGATGGTAAAAATAACTCAGGTTTTTTGTACCTGATACCATTTTTTTTCATTCACGCTTTTTCTGCTTTAAATGTTGGAGCTGATAATTTTATAAGAGAGTCATTACAAATTATTGTAATACTTTTTTTTGCAACTATTTTATCAAAATTTAAAACAAGAGTTCAATACAAGGAAACTATTAACTATCTTTTTTTGGGAGCATTAATAATAACAGTTTGGACTATTTTGTGGCATTTGGGGCGAGGGTATTGGGTGGGCTGGAAACAACTTCCTGATACAAGAATTATTTTTACAGTTATCACTATATTATCATTTTTATTCACTACCTTTTTTGAAAGATATAAAAAAAATCAAATTTTAATCTTACTATTTATACTTTTGCCAATACTAATTATGTCCGGAGAGCGTAAAGCTTTAATAATTTTTTTAGTTTTATTTTTAGTTCGGTATTCACCTGGTATTTCTATTAAAACTATTTTTTTATTATTTATTATATTTCTTTCATTTAATGTTTTGAATACCTTTATAGAAAATCCTTATATCAATAATAAAATTAATAATATGCTAAATATTATGCAAACAGGTAATGTTAATTATTTTTTTAGTACTGGGCAAATCAATCAAAATGATACATTTAGTAATTTACAGCGTGTTTTTTCATTTCAAGTTTCAAAAGAATACTTTTTAGAAAACCCATTTTTAGGTATTGGAACAAACAAATATGTAATTCTAATCAATGAACAATATTATAACTTACCAAAATTTATGAAGCTGGGTATACACGGAGAGTTCCAAAGAGTAT
>Ga0307986_10002847_pt1 | contig 12239 bp, 14 predicted proteins | sample EllFjometageno82_FD_203170 | JGI IMG/M metagenome (GOLD analysis project Ga0307986, IMG submission 203170) | Marine microbial communities from Ellis Fjord, Antarctic Ocean - #82 | ecosystem: Environmental > Aquatic > Marine > Unclassified | place: Southern Ocean | collected 2014-10-09
TCAGCATGACTAACTCCTTCTACACTAATAACCTGAGAGTTTGCATTATAAGAAACTGAAACTATACAGCATATAATAAAAAATAGTCTTTTCATAATTTTATTTATTTTCAACAACAAGTTTTATACTATAAAAACCCACTCGAAATGAGTGGGTTTTCATAATTTATATATTAATTCTTAAACAATTATTCTTTTATATATCTCTTATCTATCGTACCATCATCATAGATATAAAATAAGATTTCATTGTTTTTTGGAAATGCTTCTCTACCTAATACATCCACTATCTTAATCAACTTCTTGTTATCTGAATTTATTTCACCTACTGAAGTTACACCACCCATCTTAGCCCACATACCTGAAACTGCATCCCAAACCCAAGTTACACAACATGTATAATATCCAATAGCATCTGCATAAGTAATACAAACATTAATTGTATCATTAGGAATTGTAAATGAATTATCAACCATATGATAAGTGCTCATACTATCCTCACCCAAAACTGTACCATCATTTGCAGTAGATATCCAATAGTCAACTGGTATATTTAATCCAATAATCTCAAATACAGATTGGGTCTGTGATCCATTCGCAATCATTGAGTCACAATAAACAGATGTAGTATTGCTGCAAACAGCCTGACAAGCAGCTAATGTAGTATATTGACCTAAACCTGTTCCTGGGTCATAACATCCATTTACTTGATCACATTCCCATGAAGCAGTAACCGAACATGCAGTCTGGCAAGCAGATAATGAAGTATACTGTCCAAGACCAGTACCTGGATCAAAACATCCAAGCATGTTTGGATTACAATCCCAAGATGGAGTAACTGTACAAGCACTCTGGCAAGCAGATAATGAAGTATACTGACCTGAACCTGTTCCTGGATCGAAACATCCATTTACTGGATTACAGTCCCAAGAAGCAGGGAGACTATTACCAATAAATAAAGAATCGCAAGAAACAGATATACAGTAATTAATAATCACCGAATCAAAATAGAAAACGGTTAAACAAGGTGAATATATTCCATTATTTGCATATGTGTGCACTGGATTCTGCTGGGTTGATATAGTTCCATCACCAAAATCCCATTCCCATGTAACCGAATAGTTTGTTGACCAGCCAGCATTTATAGTCGACATATCTGTAAAGACAGTCATTGGTCCATTTTGTGTATAGCTAAAATCAGCTTGACACTGCGCTTGAGCAAATAAGAGAGTAAAAGCTGTTACTGCTGTTAATAATAATTTTTTCATAATTTGTTTTGAGTTCTTAATTAAGACTTCAATAATATGTACTTTCTTGCAACTTTCAATATATATTCGAATAACATCTTACAAGTTCAACAAGAATATAAAAATACTACAATCTAGTAACAACCTTACATATTCAAATAAATAAAGTTATTAAAGAAGTTCGAACTTAGGACCGAGAGGCCCACCAAAAATAATCCAAGATAGAAAAGTCTGATTGTAAACCTCTATCCCTTTGCATCATTTTAGTTGCAACAATAAATTATTTTTCGTTTCTGTTTATAAGGCCTAATTATTTAGTAGGAGTATAAATAAGCACTTAAAATACAAATATTTATAACTTTAATGAGGAAGTTTTTCTCTTAACAGACCATAAATAAAGGTGCCAATTATTGAAGATATTATTACTATTATTATAGGGAAATAACCAACACCAATAAGTGTAAACATTGGACCTGGACAAGCACCTGCTAATGCCCAACCTAAACCGAAGATAATTCCGCCAATAATATAACGACTTAAGCTTTTTTCTTTTGGATTAAAGTTTATTTCTTCGCCATAAAACGATTTAATCTTAAATCGTTTTATCATCTGCACCACAATAATACCAATAGCTAAAGCTGAACCAATTATACCGTACATATGAAAAGATTCAAATTTGAACATTTCATATATACGAAACCATGAAGCAGCTTCAGATTTAAACATGGTAATTCCAAAAAGAATTCCGATAAACAGGTACATAAGTGTTCTCATAGGTTAAAATATTAATGGAAATAAAAAATGAATCATTGTAAGGCCTCCAATAAAGAAACCTATTACTGCAATTAGAGATGGGAGTTGTAAATCGCTCAATCCAGATATTGCGTGACCTGAAGTGCATCCTCCCGCATATCTAGCACCAAAACCGACTAGAAAACCACCTATTGATAAAATAAGAATGTTTTTAACTTTAAACAATGAACTGTTGTCAAAAATTTCATCTGGTAAATAGGATTTACCGGCACTCATAAACCCAAGGATATTCAAATCGTTAATCGTATCAGGATTAATAGCAACTGCCATGTCTGTAGTTAAATAATATGAACCAATATAACCTCCAATTACCGCTCCAATTATTACAACTAAATTCCATTTTTGAGATTTCCAATCAAAATTGAAAAAATTTGCTTTGTTTCCTGCACCACAAATAGTACAAATTGTTCTTAAGTTTGCAGACATACCAAAGTTTTTACCTGACATTAAAAGTAAAAACATAATAAATGCAATCATAGGGCCTGATATATACCAAGGCCAAGGTTCAAAAATCCAGTTCATTTAATTTTATTATAAAGTTGATGGACAGACGTAATCTGACACTATAATTTTAGCTTCTTTTATTGCTTTAAACCCACCTTCAACATCAATTAGATTATGAATACCTCTACTTTTTAAGATAGAGGCTGCAATCATACTCCTATAACCACCGGCACAGTGAACGTAAAAGGTTTTTGTATCTGGAAATTCAGTTAAGTGATTATTTAAATAACTTAGAGGTGTATTATTTGCATCTAAAACATGTTCTGATAAATACTCACCTTCTTCTCTAACATCAAAAATTCTTACACCACCACTTTCTTTTACTCCTTTAAACACCGTTGCAGAAATTGAGCTAACAGTGTCATACTCTTTATCAGCTTTTTTCCAAGCTTCAAAGCCACCTTTTAAATAGCCTAATGTTTGGTCAAAACCAACTCTTGATAAACGTGTAATAGTTTCTTCTTCACTTCCTTCTGGAGTTACCAATAAAATAGATTGTTTTACATCTGCAATTAAAGCGCCTACAGAAGGAGCAAAATCACCATCTAATCCAATAAATATTGAACGTGGTATGTGCCCTTTTGAAAAATCATTTTGATGACGAACATCCAAAACAACAGCATCTGTTTTATTTGCTACAGCTTCAAAATCTTTAGGTGACAATGCTTGTGCGCTTCGTTCCAGAACATTTTGAAAATCATCATACCCATCTTTGTTCATTTTTACGTTTAATGGAAAGTATTGTGGTGGCGGTAATAAACCATCCGTTACTTCTTTAATAAACTCATCTTTTGACATATCTGCACGTAATGCATAATTTGTAACTTTTTGATTTCCTAATGTATCTACCGTTTCTTTACTTAAATTTTTTCCACAAGAAGAACCAGCACCATGCCCTGGAAACACAATAACATCATCCGCTAAAGGCATTATTTTAGTGCGTAAACTATTGTACAAAAAACCTGCTAAATCGGTTTCAGTTATTTTTCCAATTTTTTGTGCTAAATCTGGACGACCTACATCTCCTAAGAATAATGTATCACCACTAAAAATAGCATGATCTTTATTATTTTCGTCTTTCAAAAGAAAAATAGAACTTTCCATGGTATGACCTGGTGTATGTAAAACTGTAATAGTAATATTTCCTAATTTAAAAACTTGTTCATCTTTTGCTATAATAGCATCAAAACTTGTTTCGGCATTTGGTCCAAAAATAATGGGAGCACCAGTCTGTTTAGCTAACGTTACATGGCCACTGACAAAGTCTGCATGAAAATGCGTTTCAAAAATATATTTGATTTTTGCATCGTCTAACTTAGCTTTATTGATGTAAGATTGTACTTCACGTAAAGGATCTATAATAGCAACTTCACCTTTACTTTCTATATAGTAGGCTCCTTGAGATAGACATCCTGTATATATTTGTTCTATTTTCATAATTGTTTAATTTAAATGATAATCAAAATTATAATATGTTTATAAATTGTACAGTAACATTTGTTACACTTATTATTTTATAAAAAATTCCATATAAAATATAAAAATGGCCATTACAAAAATAAAATAACCAAACCCTTTCTTTAGCTTTTTTCCATTTACAAAGTTCCCTAAATAGGTGCCTATAAAAATACCAACCAACGACAATGAAGTAAATATTACAAGAAATTGCCAATCAATCTCCATATTTAAGGCATCTCCTAAAAAGAAACCTAACAATGATTTAAAAGCAATAATTATTAATGATGTAGCAACTGCTACTTTCATTTCTACATTTGCTAAAATAACCAAAGCTGGGATTATTAAAAAACCACCACCTGCACCAATGATCCCGGTTACGGCGCCAATTATTAGACCTTCTATTAAGATTAAAGGATAATTATATTGAATATCTCCTGAATTTTCTTTTTCTTTTCGTTCTCCTAGCATAGAAAATGCAGCGGGTATCATTAGTACTGCAAATAAACCAAACATAGCCATTCGTCTTGTAAAACTGAAGTCACTTACAATAAATAAAACTTCGGGTAGTGCTGGAATAACATAATGTCTTATTATAGTAACACCAATAATTGCAGGAATACCAAATACTATTGCAGTCCTCCAATCCACCAATCCTTTAAAATGTTGTTTTAATCCACCAAATAAAGCACTAGTACCAACTATGAATAAAGAATAAGCCGTTGCAACTTTCTCATTTACAGAGAATAAATACGCTAAAACAGGTACTGCTAATATTGAACCACCACCACCAATTAATCCAAGAGAGATTCCGATGGCTAGGGCACATACATATCCAAAAATTTCAATAACTTCCATAAGTAATAGTTTTGATTATTTTTGGCAAATGTATATAACCAATATGTACCCTACAGTAACATTTGTTACAGATGGATTCTAAACATCTTTGATTACTATATAACTTCTATGAAGTTTTACTTTTCCTAGATTTTCTAGCTTTTTAAGTAAGCGAGAAATCACTTCTCTTGATGTGTGTAATTCATAAGCAATTTCTTGATGTGTATGATGTATTATCTTATCTTGTGAAATCCTCGCTTTCTCTTTAAGATACTTTATAAGACGTTCATCCATTTTTAAAAATGCAATACTGTTAATAGTTTCTAGCATTTCATTTAATCTATGATGATAACTTTCAAAAACAAAGCTTCTCCAACTTTTATATTTTCCAGACCATTCCTCCATTTTTTGAATGGGTATCATGATAAGTGTTGCTTTAGTTTCTGCAATAGCTCTGACCTCGCTTTTAGTCTGTCCTAAACAACAAGAAAGGGTAATTGCACAAGTATCTCCTTTCTCTAAAAAATAAAGAAGTAGTTCATCTCCATCATTATCTTCACGCAAAATCTTTATAGCTCCAGAAATCAATAAAGGAATTGCTTTTACATAATTACCAATATCTATCATTTTAAAGCCTTCAGGAACTTCTTTAAAAGTTCCTACTTGGATTATTTCGTTCAATAATTCATCTTCAAATAAGTGACCGTAATTATCTTTTAGTTCTTTTATCATTTTTTTCTATCATTAATGCACCATTTTTTCGCATCGCTAATCAATCTGCTAAATCAAACTTAATAAATTTATTCGATTATTTGAATAATCTCTTATTTTATAAAATATTAAATTTGAATTCGAGATCCGAAAGGCCACCAAAAAGAAACCCACTCAAATAAGTGGGTTTTCTTTTAATTATTGTCTAATAACTTTAAGATAATGAACTTGTAAATCATTTATCATTATTGAGATAAAGTAATGTCCCTTAGGCAGATTGCCATGAGGATTCCATGATACAGAATATTTCGCAGGACTTAACATTCTCTCATCAAGAGTCGCGACTATCTGTCCTGCAATATTATATGCAGATATAGCAACCTTGGCTTTTTGAAAAACACCATAATTTATCTCAATATGATCAGTAAATGGATTAGGACTTGCACTATAAATAATTCCTTTGTCAAGATGAATATTATTCGTCCCTAACGGAACTCCATCACCATTTATTATAATATCCCAGGTTCCCTCTAGATCTCCATTAGAGTTTGAAGTTAAAGGGATAATACGGTTAGTAGCATCAAATGAACCACTAGTAATTGAAGCAGCAGCGTCTGTAGGTATATGAGGATCTCCTTGAAAATAAAGTTGTGTTATTAGCATATTAAAGCCTGGAGGTGTTATTCTAAAATGGATATGTGATGGTCTAAAATTAGAACCATTAAGATATAATCCAGGCTTAACAGACTCAAAAACATAAAACCCTTGACTATTTGTTATTGTCTTTCCTCGTAAATTAAATCCTATATTGTCATATTCTCCTGCATCATCAGCATGCCAGATATCAATTTCCGTATTTGGAATAACTTCTGAACATTGAAGATTATATACTTGGCCACTAATAATAATTCGTGTACCAATTTCATTGACATCTGCAAGCTGATCATTCTGAATAATAGGTGCGTTTGCTGTATAAAACGGTCCTTGTCCATATGCATCTTCAGTAGATTGATCACAAGTAAAAACCGAATCTTTAATACTTAACGAAACTGAAGAATTCTCAGACTTAAGAATAGTAGGAAAAACTGCAACTGACAATAAAGACAAAGAGGTATTCTTTAGAAACTGTCTTCTATTGTCTTTTTTGTTTTTCTTCATAATGTAAACTTACTAAATAGTTTTCTAAAAAAGTTCGAACTTAGGACCGAGAGGCCCACCCAAAATAAAACCACTCATTTGAGTGGGTTTTTATTTATTCAAGGATTATAATGAATGTTCTTTAGTTTAAATTATATAAACTGTCTGGATGAGAAAAAAACAAAAATACTTCATCATTTAAATTTCCAGTTAATAATTCTGAAATATCAAAACATAAATTATGCTCTGCAATAAAAGCGAAACAACCATCATTATTAGCATCATGACTTAAATAAAAATAAAAATAAACTGGTGGTGTTCCACAAAAATTCGGCTCCATAACTAATTTAAAACTATGGTCTTCACAACCTCCTCCATAATTTACATTAATAAACAGTTCATTTTCATCTAATACAATCTCATTTACTCCATAAAAATCCATTGGAAAATCACCCAAATTAACATTTTGAATTAAATCAGGACAACTATTAATAGAATTTGATTCTTTTTCACAAGAAGAGAAGAAAAATAAAGGAAAAAATAGTAGTATCAGTAGTGATTTTTTCATAACGCAAACTTACTTAATAAGTTTCTAAAAAAGTTCGAACTTAGGACCGAAAGGTCCACCAAAAATAAGTGTACGAAGGTAATTCACGCTAATCTTATTTTTACAAATAAGGCTAAAGGCTAGTTTTAAAAATCTAAAAAAAACTAAACTCACTCATTTCTTTTACTTTTTGAGCCCATTTTTTTAATATCGTTTTTTGATTTTCAAAATCATCACCATAAGGACCACAAACAATTTGAAATTCTGTTGTGTTTGTTTTTTGATTTTCTTGAATCATGAATTTTTCAACATATTGATAATCTCCTAACTCACAATCAATTTGAATATATTTATTTCCCCATACATTACCAGAAAATTCTGAAGTAATAAGCCCTGCTTTAAGATATTTGAAATTAACTTTTGAAGATTTTTCCCAATCAGTTTCTAGTATATTTTTTTCATCAAAAATAGCTTGAAGAGGCTTACTATATCCATCTTTAGTTAATACCTCCCAAATTTTAGCTGATTTTGCATCTATTTTGATTTTAAAATTTACAAATTGTGAAAGTGGAATTTTTTTAATCTCATCGTCGGAAAGTAATGTAACTTCATTTAAACGAGCACTTCCATTACCTCCATTTAAGTATCTAAAGCCAACAATTGAATCATTTGAAATATTTAAAGCTTGAATGATTATTATAAGTTCTCTTTTACCTGAATGAATATTGTTAAACTTAGCCAATTTAGGCATTTTCATTTCCAAAGGGATAGCATTTGGATATTTTTGATTATCAATAAAGATTAAGGAAGTTCCGTTTAGAGTTTCCTCCAAAGTTGCCATTCTTCCATTTACAACAGACACACTTTCCCAATTTTCAATATCTACAGCAGGAAAACCATTTAAATTATCAGGACAATACCATCCACCATATTTATGAGGTTTTTTATTTGAATCTAATTGCCCATACCCAAAAATTGGCAAGCAAAGTAATATAAGTAGTAGTTTTTTCATTGTTAATCTATTGTTTATGGATTAGTTTATGACTATATATAGCAGCAGGAAAATAGAATATTATCTCAATATTGAACCATAATGGGTGTGGTAGCATATATAAATTGTAAATACCTGCTAAAGTGAAAAAACTACCTATTATATAAATTGGAATGATATTTTTACTTACTAATGTAGTAAAAATACCTGATATAAAAGTCCCCCCTAAATGAGCGAACATTACAAATAACAAAGACTCACGTGGTGCTATACTAATATATTCAGCAATTGCTTTCATATCATTCATTTTTACGTCTTCAGGTAAAGGATAGAATACCATTCCTAAATAATGCAAACCCATAATTGCTATATTACCAACTACTAAACCAACTATAACAGCTAAAATATTTCTAATCATATAAGCAGTATTTTTTCAATGTAAAAATTTTAATAAATCTAACAATTTCTCACTGACTACATATCAGTACTTTCTAATTCAAATCTATCTCAAAATTCCTACTGCAAGTTCAACATAAAAAAGTAAGAAAAAAATCAAAACAAAAACACAGAATAGAATTCTATATTTGATATTTTTTATTTTTCTTATTCCAAAAATAATAATTTGTCCGGTACCAAAAAAAAGAGCTCCAGAAGCTAGAAAATCAAACAAATTCCAATTTACTTCTGTTGTGAATTCCATTGCTATTAAAGGAATTAGTAATAAAATTACTACTATAAGAATTAGTTTATTCATTACTTAATATTTCTTTTTTTTTATATTTTTAATAAAATCATTTAAAAACTCACCATAACTAACCACAGGAAAGCAAAGTAATATAAGTAGTAGTCTTTTCATAATCTTAGTTGTTTGTTAATCTATTGTTTATCTCTAGAAAAAGTGATTATTACAGCTTCTCTGCTCCACAAGAATAACATTCTGTGTTTCTCTATTAATTGAAAGGAAACATCCCAACCATTTTCTCCATATTTATTCATAACTTCTTCCATCTTCTTTAAAGGTAATTTGCTTGAACCTAATATTATAGTCCCTAGTGCTCCTTCTTTAATTATTTCAACTTTATATTCTTTTTTCATAATCTTAGTTTATTGTTAATCTATTGTTTAAATCCGTTTTACTTTTTAAGTTTATTTATCGCCGAATCGACAAGGGGTTTTCTATGTACAGATATCTTTTCATAATTCAAATGATAAAGTAGAATCTTTTATGATTAACCAATTCTCATTAAATTTTTCAATATCTAGCCAAAACAGACCGTTGGGATTATCATCTTTCCTTATTAGCTCCCATTTTCCTTTTAGTTTTGCTGTTTTTTCTGAAATTAAGGTAATATTGGATATCTCAAAATTAAAAACTCCCATACTGGACTTAGTTGGGTAACTATTTTTATACCTATCAAGTGTTGCTTTCCATCCATATGTCGGCTGATGTCTTGATGAAGTAAAGATGAGGTTTTCTGAGTTCCAATAACCCTTCATAAAACCATCAATATCTCCATTGTTCCAACATTCTTGTTGGGCAGTTAATAACTTTTTTATAGCATTAATTTCTAAAGGGTCCTGTTTTATACTATTAATACTGTTCTTATTATTCGTGGTACAAGATAAAAATATAAGAAGAAAAAAGGTAAATATTTGTTTCATCATCTTTTTTTTTTAAGAATAGATTTCACATTTATATTTTATAAATTTCTTTCAAGTCTTTTGATTAAATTATGTCTAATATTAACCCAAAACAAATTAAAATCAGCATTATGATATGAATTGCGTTTAAATCTATTTAAAATTATATTTTTTTTAAACTTAAGCCAAAGTAATCCCTTATGATTTTTTACTGATAAACTTTTATTAAATGAAATTTTTTGATTGGGAAATAAAATTCCTCTATGTTGATTTTTATCGCTAAATAAAGAATCAATATTAAATGATATCGGATTAACGGAAATATAATTATTTCCATAATTCCAATCATCTGGATAATACAGTTCATTAAAAGTACGCCAATTAAGAAAACAATTTAATTGATTAGGAGTTTCACATAAATCAATAAACATTTCATCATTATGAATATCCATACCAATTAAATATGATAAAATAAGTCTATTTGACAGATTCTTATTTGGGAATATATAATCATTTATAAGTTTTTTTGCATGATTCGTTCCTTGACTATGAGATGCTATAATAAATTTATCTGTTTTTATGTTGTTTAAAAAATACTTAAGGTTTTTTTAAATTTTATAAATTTCCTAAATATAGTTAAAAATTTAAATGTTAAACTATAGCAAATTTAAAAAAGAAAAGAAAATTATATTCAAAGATGGCTAAAAGAAACTAAAATCTTCACCAGATTAGAACCTCTCCCCTTTTAACTAGATTTCAGTAAGCTTTCAAACTGAAATTTGCACCACTTTTTGCACCACTTTATGAAACAGAATTAAAACTTTTCATTAACTATATTTCTCATTTGTTTACCTTACACATCTGCATTTAGGCTGATAACTGGTTGATCCAAAATTACTTGGATTATCAGTTCTTCTATTTGCTACTTGATCATAACCATTATCTAAGGTGGGAGGTATTAGCTTATAAATAATGGCATCATCATCTGATTGAAAGCTTCTTGACCATATATAATCACTACTTCTTGTGTCAGGGATAACACATCCTCCAGAAGAAGCATAAGTAAGCTGATCTATTGTTGGCATTATCCAATCACTATGTCCATTTTCACTTAAGCTATCACAATATAAAACACAATTTCCATAAACCATTACACTTGAAGATTCATTAGAAATCATTGTTGGCATGCCATTTCCTAAAGTTGATGGTGTTGAACCTCCAGAAGATGAACCTCCTCCAGAACTACTTACTGAAATGAATTCGTGCCTTACACAACGAATAGGGTATTTGCTGTGGCCTGGCTGAGTTACTATAGAACCATTAGATAATCTTATTCTACTATAATTAAGAGTATTACCGTGTGATCTTGATGATGTAATTAAAAAATTAGATGTTCTTGTACCAGGAAGAATTCCTCCTCCCCCTGCAACAAACATTAATTCTTCCCAAGTTGGAACTACCCAATTGTCATAATCACCTTCTTGTAAACTATCACAATGAATCAAGGCTTCTCCCATTGTCATAATGATTGCAGATTCCTCCGATAAAGCAACTGGCATATTTCCACCTCCGCCTCCACTTGTTGAATTAGAACCTTCAGATGAGGAACCTCCTCCAGAACTAACAGTTACTGCAGCATGGCGAACACATCGAACATAATTATAATTAGAATAATTTGTATATGCACTAACACTAAAATTATTTAGTCTTAAAGAATGATATTCATCATTCCCTTGAGTTTGAAAAGTAATAGTTTTAAGTAGATGATTTGATCTAATTCCAGGAATTATTCCTCCTCCTCCAGCTATAAATAACATTTCTTTTAAATTAGGTAAAACCCAATTATCATATCCATCTTCAACTAAAGAATCACAATATAAAGCAGCATCACCTAAGCTCATAGTAGATGAAGATTCATTAGATAGAGCTACTGGCCTTAGAGATCCACCGCCTCCACTAACTACTGTGGTAACATTACTATTATTTGATTGAGTGAAAGAGGGGTCTAATAATACACTCTCTACTTTCCAAGTCTTTCCAGATGGAACAGTCTCTTGAGTAGTAACTGACTTGGCTTGATTAAAAACTAAACTATTTCCATTTGTTGTTGGAGTGATATTAAACTCTAATACAGAGATAGAAACTACATATGAATCTATTGCAAGAGTTGATGTACTATCCAGCCAGTATGGAAATGATATATCACTTGAAACATTTACCGATTGATTATTTACAAGAATAGACTGAGAGAAAGCTATTAAGTTAGTAAAGCATAATATTATAATCAGTATTCTTTTCATATTTTTTATTTTAGAAACCATAAATAGTATATATAAGAGTAGGATCAAAAGTATTCT
>Ga0307986_10002848_pt1 | contig 12238 bp, 11 predicted proteins | sample EllFjometageno82_FD_203170 | JGI IMG/M metagenome (GOLD analysis project Ga0307986, IMG submission 203170) | Marine microbial communities from Ellis Fjord, Antarctic Ocean - #82 | ecosystem: Environmental > Aquatic > Marine > Unclassified | place: Southern Ocean | collected 2014-10-09
TAGATATGCCACTTAAAAAATTCCATAGATATTTGGCGGTTGATAGAGAAGCTTTTTCAGCTTTATATTGATCATCTTTACAAAGCCAATCTAATAATTTTTCACACTCTTCTCTATGATAAACATCGGTTTTTATGGCCTCCAAAAAAGTGATTGTTTTATTTTTAAAAAAAAGTATGTTGCACTTATTCCTCGGTAGCTCAGTTGGTAGAGCAGTTGACTGTTAATCAATTGGTCGCAGGTTCGAGTCCTGCCCGAGGAGCCAAATAAATTAAGCAGTCTTTTCTAAATTATCTACATTTCTTAATACTTGCAAAACTTTTTCTTTTTCAATTTTTGATAAACTCGAAAAGGTTTTAGTAAGATATGAAAAGTTTAGATCTTCAATAGAGTCTGTTGTGGAGTTGATATCTTGATAGTCTTTATATCCTTCATAAAAATGTATAATTGGAACTTTTAAAAACTGTGAAAGTTGTAATAGACGGCTTGAACTAACACCGTTAGTTCCTTTTTCATATTTTTGTATTTGTTGAAATGTAACATTAATTGCTTGTGCTACTTTAGTTTGAGTTAAACCTAAGGATAATCTTCTCATTCTAAGTTTTTTTCCTAAGTGTGTGTTGAAATTTGTTTCCATAAAGACTTTCTAATTATTTAATTAATCAAGTGATTTATTTAAAAAACAAAATTTAATATTAAAATTTAAATCAATGCAAGAATTAAAATAAAAAAATCCAAATATTTTGAGCTTAAAATAACCCTAAACAAAGCCACAAATGTATTGACTTATGTGATTTATTTATCACTATAGTATTAACTAATTAAAATTTTTTAACCTGTATTCCCAATAACCTTTTTTATTAAATGCTGCTTTAAGCCAAATTTTCGTTTTTTCATCATACCAGACATCAGTATTAAGTTTTTTATTTTCAGGTAAGTTTTCATCACTAGAAGAAAAGTTAAAACGAAGAGCCTCGTATTTTTTTCCATACAAATTTATTTTTTCTTTACCTAAAAAAATAACTTTTTGTTCAATTATTCTTCCAGAAATAGCACTTATTTGTGCTTTTGCTTGAACTATCTCATGATTCCACCATGTTCCAACAATGTACTCTTTTGGTGATGAATGCTGATTTTCTGACCCTGTAATAATGAGTTTTTGTTTAACTTTGTCAAAATTTATTTCAGTACTTTTATTTTTTTTATTTTGTTTGGTTTTTGATGAAAAATTAATTAATTGATTTTTTTTATACTCCTCTATGCTAACGGCTTCATAATTATACAGGTCTATATTTAGCTTTCTAATTTTAAACTCTATAACACTTTTTACTTTGAGATAATCATTTTGCCTTTCAAATTCGTAGTTATGATAACCTATTAATTTATTGTTTCTGAAAAGTTCATATTCTAATGAATTAGAGTTTTCATAGTGTTCTACATGTGAAAAGGCTAATGTTGTAAAAATAAATAACAATACAATTGAAAGAAAATTTTTTTTCATATATTCAGCAATATGGATAACACCAATATTTTAAAACAAATTGGAAATACACCATTAATTCGATTAATACAAGCCAGCGAAATTACTGGGTGTAACATTTATGGTAAAGCTGAATATTTTAACCCTGGTGAGTCAGTTAAGGACAGAGCCGCATTATTTATTGTGGAAGACGCTTTTAAAAAAAAAAAAATTCAAAAAGGTGGAATAGTTGTTGAGGGGACTGCTGGAAATACTGGTATAGGTTTGGCTATTGTAACAAAGGCTTATGGCTTAAGTTTAAAAATTATTATTCCAAGGACTCAATCTATTGAAAAAAAAAAAATACTTAGAGAATTGGGTGCTGAAGTTATTGAAGTTGATGCAGCTCCTTACAGTAGTCCTAATAATTATATCAAACAGTCAAAAATAATTGCAGAACAGCTATCTCAAACTAATCAAAATGGCGTTCTTTGGGCCAATCAATTTGATAACCTGGCCAACACAGAGGCTCATATTACAACAACCGCGCAAGAAATATGGACACAAACAGCAGGTAATATTCATGGCTTTGTTTGTGCAGTTGGCACTGGAGGTACTTTAGCCGGTGTATCTATTGGATTAAAAGAAAAAAATAAAAGTATAAAAATTGCTTTATCGGATCCAATGGGATCATCTTTATACTCACATATCAAGTTTAATAAATTAGAGAATTCAGGTAGCTCTATTACTGAGGGAATAGGTACTGCTCGAATTACAAAAAATTTTGAGAAAGCATTAGTGGATGACGCATTTCATACAACAGATGAAGAAGCCTTAAATATAATATTTAAACTTAAAGAGGATCAAAATATAGGTCTTGGTGGTTCTTCAGGTATAAACATAGCGGGAGCAATAAAACTTGCCAAACAGATGGGTCCTGGACACAATATTGTAACGATCTTGTGTGATCCTGGAAAACGTTATGCTAGTAAAATTTACAATAAAAAATTCTTAAAGAGCAAAAATTTACCAATACCAAATTGGTTATAATATCTGACTTAAAAAAAGTTTAGTTCTATCCGATTTAGGGTTTTCAAAAAAATCATTTGTTTTTGCTTTTTCCACAATTCGTCCTTCATCCATAAAAATCATATTGTCTGCAACTTCTTTAGCAAAACCCATTTCGTGCGTTACTACAATCATGGTCATTCCATCTTTTGCAAGGTCAGTCATAACATCCAAAACTTCTTTAATCATTTCAGGATCTAGTGCAGATGTAGGTTCGTCAAATAGCATAATCTTTGGTTCCATGCATAAAGCTCTTGCAATAGCAGCTCTCTGTTGCTGACCTCCAGATAATTGCCCAGGGAACTTTAAAGCTTGGTCTTCAATTTGAACTCTTTGCAAGTTTTCCATAGCTAATCTTTCAGCTTGTTTTTTTGGTAGTTTCTTTACCCAAATTGGAGCTAACGAACAATTGTCTATAATTGATAAATGTGGAAATAAATTAAATTGTTGAAAAACCATTCCAACTTCCGCTCTGATATTCTCGATATTTTTAGTATTTTCTGAAATTTCGGTACCATCAATCACAATTGATCCCTCTTGATGTTCTTCAAGTCTATTAATACATCTAATCAAAGTAGATTTTCCTGACCCAGAGGGTCCACAAACAACTATTTTTTCTTTAAGTTTAACTTCAAGATTAATTTCTTTTAACACTTGAAATTTATCAAACCATTTATTTACATTTTTTAATTCAATTATATTTGACATATTATCTCTCTGTACTCAGTTTTTTTTCTAAATTTTGACTGTATCTACTCATTGAAAAACAAATAATCCAAAAAACTAAGGCGGCGAAGACGTAGCCTTCTGTGGCCATACCTAACCATTTGGGGTTTGTTTTAGCTAAACCTATCATACCTGCTAATTCAAGCAAGCCTACAACAAAAATTAACGGTGTGTCTTTCACCAGCGCTAAAAATGTGTTTGCAATGCCTGGAATCACAAGTTTTAGTGCTTGTGGCATAATAATCAAAAAATGCATTCTCCAATAACCCATACCCAAAGATTTTGCCGCATCATATTGACCTCTTGGTAATGCTTGTAAGCCTCCTCTGACAACTTCAGCCATGTAAGCAGCTTCAAATAATGTTATAGCAATGATGACTCTCATTAGCTTATCCATGTATGTTCCATCGGGCAAAAACATAGGAAACATTACTGCGGACATGAATAGGACAGTTATTAAAGGAACTCCTCTCCACAATTCAATAAAACCAATAGAAAAATATCTTATTGCAGGCAAATCAGATCTTCTCCCAAGTGCCAAGAAAATTCCTATTGGAAAACAGAAAATCAAAGCAAAGGCTGAAACTATAAATGTTAGCGATAGACCTCCCCACGCTCCTGTTTCAATCCATTTTAAACCAAATATCCCACCTGAGATAAGATTTAAAGCTATTATTGGAAAAATAAATAACAAAAATAAAATTATATATTTCTTAAGTCTATTAGGAAGGATAAAAATCGAACCAATAGAACTGAGTAAAACTAAAAAAGAAATATTTATTCGCCATTGTTCGGCATCAGGATACATTCCGTACATAAATCTATTAAACCAAACTCTAACAAATACCCAGCATGCTCCATCGCCAGTGCAGTCCTCTTTTGTGCTACCTAAAAAATTAGCATCAAAGAAAAACCAATTTAATAATGATGGTACATATTTAATTAAAATAAAAATTACAATTAAAGATAAAATTGCATTAATATTACTTGAATTTAAGTTTTTATTAATTGTATCTAATGTTTTGTTACCACTAAATTCAATTCTTATAAAATAAAGTCCAAAAGATCCTAGTATTAAAGGACTAAGATAACTAATTATACTGGGCAAAAATTCGGTAATATTAAAATTTAAAAAATTATTAAAAAGAATATCTATAAATCCTATGCTTAATAAACTTATGCCTAGTGCTAAATACATAGAAAGATTTTCTTTATTTGGTTTCATATAGCTTAAATTCATTTTTTATTTTTCTTTAATAGCAACGCTTTGATTGTACCAATTCATAAATGAGGAGATTGAAAGGCTTATTAAAAGGTATGTACCCATTGTAATACTTACAATCTCTATTGCTCTACCCGTCTGCATTAATGCAGTTCCAGCAAAAACAAGAACTATGTCTGGGTAGGCAATTGCAGCAGCTAAAGAAGAATTTTTAGTTAAATTTAAGTATTGATTGGTTGTAGGTGGAATAATTATTCTCAAAGCTTGTGGTAAAACAACTAACTTCAAAATTTGTCCCTTAGTTAAACCAATTGAAGCGGCAGCTTCTTTCTGTCCTTTTCCTATACCTAAAATTCCCGCTCTAACATTTTCTGCTATAAATGTAGCTGTATACATAGATAGGGCCATTGCTAATGCCATTAGTTCTGGGATTATGCTAACACCTCCGCGAAAATTAAAAATTGTAGCTGACATTTGTTTCAAAACAGGAATTTCAAATTCAAGTGCTACACCTCCAATTATAAAACTTAATGCAGGAAGTAAGAAAAACAATGCTACACCAATATAAAATGACGGGACATGTTTTCCAAATTCTTCTCTTTGTTTTTTTGCGTATTTGGTAACAAAGATAACAGCAATAATTGCAGCTATAACTGAATAAATAAATACAGAAAAATTAGTCCATAAAAATTTAGGCACATACCAACCTTTAACAGTTAAATATGAAATATCGTTAAAATTCATGGCTTGTTCTGGAAGAGGTAGTGCTCTTAAAGCAGCAAAATACCAAAAAAATAATTGCAGTAACAAAGGTATATTTCTAAACACTTCAACATAGACTTCTGAAAATTTTGCAACTAAATAATTAGAAGAGAGTCTGCCAATACCAACTGTCACTCCTATTAAAGTTGCAAAAAAAATACCTATAACTGAAACTAAAAGAGTATTTAATAGACCAACTAAAAAAGCTCTAGCGTATGAATGAGATCCATCATAATCAATTAATGAAAACCCTATGTCAAACGAAGCTTCTTGTGATAGGAAGCCAAATCCAAAAGCAATGCCTCTGTTGCCCATATTAACTTGAGCGTTGTAAGTAAAATAAGTTATTGCTAAAACAATTGTTAACAAGGTTAAAACTTGAGGTATTAATCTCTTTTTATTTTTAAGATCTATTGAAAAAGTTTTAAGGTTCACTATTTTTTTGTTAGTTGTTAGTTGTTAGTTAAATTTTAATTTTATTTATTAGATATGATCATAAAAAAAAGGGCTAGATAAATCTAGCCCTTTTAATCTTAAATTAATGTTAATAATTATCTAGCTGGTGCTACGTAAAGTATACCACCTTTAGTCCAAAGCTCATTTGGACCTCTGTCGGGCATAATTCCAGTGCTTGCTATGTGTTTTTCATAGATCTCACCGTAGTTACCAACTTGCTCTATAATTCTTAAGCTCCAATCGTTATCTAAACCAAATGCAGAACCTAATTCACCTTCAGAACCAACTAGTCTTTTGATTTGTGGGTTTTCAGAATCTTTTAGGCTTGAAGCGTTTGATGAGTTGACGCCATATTCTTCAGCTTCAATCATAACGTTTAGAGACCATCTAACAATATCTTCCCAAACAGCATCACCTTGACGTACAACTGGCCCAAGTGGCTCTTTAGAAATTGTTTCAGGTAATACTTTATGATCGTCAGGTGCGCTCATTTTTGTTCTTTGAGCTGCTAAACCTGATTTATCAGTAGTATAAGTGTCACATCTTCCAGCGTCATAAGCAGCAACAACCTCATCAGCTTTTTCAAAAGCAATTGGCTCGTAACTTATGTTTTTAGAATTAAAAAAATCTCTCATATTCAATTCAGTAGTGGTTCCAGTGTTTGTACACGCAGAAATACCGCTTTGAAAATCATTAACTGAATTAATTCCAGAGTTTTTTCTTACCATAAAACCTTGGCCATCATAGAAATTAACACCAACAAAGGTCAAACCAATGTCAGCATCTCTAGATAATGTCCAAGTAGTGTTTCTTGAAAGAATATCAATTTCACCTGATATCAATGCGGTAAATCTTTCTTTTGCACTTAGTGGTGTATATTTAACTTTGTCTGCATCTCCTAAAACGGCTGCAGCAACAGCTCTACATACATCAACGTCAATACCAGACCAATTTCCGGCTGCATCAGCATTTGAAAATCCTGGTAGACCTTGTGAAACTCCACATTTTACAAAGCCAGCTTTTTTTGTATTTTCTAAAGTTTTTGATTTTTTAGAATTCCCACTACCACCTTCTTGCGAACAAGCAATAAGAACTAATGAGGCAAAACTAATTAAAATCAAATTTTTAAATGTTTTAAACATATTTAGACATCCTTTTTTTTATTGTTTATTTATTTTGATCGATCAAAATATAGATATTAGCTTAATTTAAATACTCTAAAGGATCAATGTAACTATGATTTACAGCATACCATATATAGCAAAGACATAAATTTATTTGCTAAATATAGTTTTTTAAAACTAGAGATTACACTGTTAATTAATTTTAAACTTAGGAGAAGTTAGTTCAAACAATCGACTAATAGTTCTTTTATATGAGTCGTTTAATCTCCTTGAGGAATTAAAATTCTTATAATTAAAATTAGCAGTAATCATAATTGGTATTTTTTTTTCATAAAGAATGTCAACGAGGGTGATAAATCTTTGCTGTTTATCGGCATTTTCGTCATGAAAATCTGGAACATTATCTATATGGATAAAATTACATTGTTCTGCAATTTTTATGTAGTCCTCAGAACCAATTGGTACACCACATAGTTCATTAAAGCTAAATCTAGCCAGACCTTCGAAATAGTTTTTTATAACAAAATTTCTTCCTTTAATATAGATTTCTTTAGAATTATTATTTTTTCCTTTTGAAATTTCTCTAAAAATACTATTTGCCTGAAAAAAAACTTGATCGCTAATTGGATAAAAAAAACGTTCCAAACGAGAAATATCAGACTTTCTATAATCTTGACTTACTGCTAACTCATGTTGTTTACAAAATTTAGCAATTATAGAAATAAAGGGAATAAATTGTTCTCTCTGAAGTCCATCTTGATATAGATCCTCAATTTTAATATTCGAACTTAGAAGTACTTTTATATTTTCTTTAAAAATAGCCTCAAATAATCTACCTAAAATCATAGCGTCAACAATATTGGTAACCTGGAACTCATCCAAGTATAAAAGATTAGCTTTATTCTTCAAATTTTTAACAAAGGCATTAATGGAGTTATCTTGATCTTGAAGCTTGTAATTATGTCTAAAGTCGTGAAACTCAATCATAAACTCATTAAAATGTTTACGCTGCTTAATTGTGTTTAAATTATCAAAAAAAAAATTAAGCAACATAGTCTTTCCTACACCTACACCTCCATAGAGATAAAAACCTAATATTTTTTCTGTTTTAAAAAAAATTTTTTCTATTATTATTTTTAGGAAACTTTTTTTTTGATTGAATTTAATAAGTAAATTTAAAGTTTCTATTTGATTTCTATTTTTTTGAAATTTTTTATCTGAACAAAATTTAAGGAATTTTTTTATCATTTTATAATAAGATATGGTGCGCCCTGGAGGATTCGAACCTCCGACCCTCGGTTTAGAAAACCGATGCTCTATCCAACTGAGCTAAGGGCGCTCTTTAACTAATTTATTATAATTTTACCAATAGAAACAGTTAAAAATAATTAAGATATTAGCTTCTATTAGAAACAAACTATATGATCAATATTAATAGGTCTCTTAATCCCAAATTTTTCATCTACTTCATGCTGGTGTATGTGATGCGAGTGTACAAATACCGGAATCATTAAATTACTTGGTGTTTTTAGTGTGTATATAAAATTAGTACCTCTAAATTGTCTATCTACCACTTCAAGCTTTAGATTGCTTCCATCGTCATGCTCTAAATCTTCAGGTTGTATTAATAGTTTAACATCCGATCCTTTTGGATAATGTTTAATAAAATTGCCTTTGATTGTACCAAGATCAGTACTTTCTAAACTATTTTCACCTGTAACTTTGGCTGGTATTAAAGTTCCTCTGTTTAAAAAACTTACAACTTCTACAGAATTTGGAAAGTGATAAACATTATAAGGGTCATCATACTGCTTAAGTTGTCCGTCTAAAATAATTCCACACTTAGTTCCTAAATAAAAAGCTTCATAAGAATCATGTGTTACAATAATAGTAGTAATTTTATGCTCCGTTAATACTTGTTTTAATTTTACCTGTATCTCTTCTTTAAAACTTTGATCAACATTAGACAAGGGTTCGTCTAACAGTAATAAATCAGGATTAGATAACAGAGATCTTGCCAGTGTAGCTCTTTGTGCCTCGCCAGAGCTTATCTGATGGGGAAATTTATTTACCACATGTTCTAGGTGTAAAAATTTAATAACTTCATTAATGTTTAAATTTTTTTTCTTGTTCTTGTTTCTGTCAGCTCCAAATTTAATATTTTGAATGACATTGTAGTGAGGAAACAAAGAATTATCTTGAAATGCTAAAGAAATATTTCTATTTTCGGGTTCTACGTGTGTGTCCTTGGAAGATATGACTTTATTGTTCAAAATAATTTTTCCAGAATCAATTCTTTCTAAGCCTGCGATAGTTCTCAATATTGTGGTTTTACCTATTCCGGAAGGTCCTAACAAACAAATAATGTCTCCTTTGTTTTCAATATGTAGAGAGACATTGTTTACTTTATTTATGGCACTAGCAGTAAATGTTACATTGTCTATCTCTAAAAAATTTTTGGTCATAATTTTAATCTTTAAGAATATATTTAGATGTAATCAAAATGAAGAAACTTGCAATAATAATAAGGAATAAAGACGGTGCAGCTGCTGCTTCAAGTAAATCTTGAGATGCAAAAATATAAGCAGTAGTAGCAAATGTTTCAAAATTGAAGGGTCTCATTATCAATGTTATAGGCAGTTCTTTTATAACCTCAATGGTAATCAAAATACCTATTAATAACATTGAATTTTTCAAATAAGGTATGTGAATATTTGTAAAGGTTTTAAATTTTGAATAACCTAAAAGATAGGCACTTTCATCAATTGAATAGTTAATCTTTAGGTAGCCCGACTTAAGACCATTACTTGCTAAAGAATAAAATCTAATGAAATAAACTAAGATTAAGCCTAAAACGGAACCAATGAAAATTGATTTAATAGTTTTAAATCCGAAAAAACTAATTACATTGTTATCAAACCAAGAAATAAAAGTAATAAAAGCTACAGCTAGAATTATTCCAGGTATAGCATAACCTGAAATAGAAAAAGTGGTTAGCAAACTCAATAGTTTACTTCTGGTTACTCTATTTCCATAATTAGAAATAAAACTTAAAGAGATTAATAAAATACTTGATAAAAAAACTAATAGCATTGTATTTGAAAATAGTTTTATTAAATTTAAATCTGCTAAATGTTTTGGAAAACTAATAGTCCAATAAAGCATTTGTAAAACAGGAAACAAAAAACTAACAAAAAAAACTAAAGAGCAGAATGTGAATGCTAAAAATGATTTTCTTCCAGTAAGATTTATAGGCATTTTTTTCTTAAAACCACTTTTAGTAGGAGTGTGATATTGAGCTTTTTTTCTAGAATAATTTTCTAAGATAAACAAACCGAGAATAAATATTAATAGGTAGAAAGACAGTCTGTTTGCAAGGGCAAGATCGTCAAATGAAATCCATGCATTGTAAATTGCTGTCGTTAACGTCGAAATACCAAAGAAAGACACAGAACCAAAATCAGACAAAGTCTCCATTGCTACAAGAGAAAGACCAGCAACAATAGCAGGCCTTGCAGAAGGCAAAATTATATTTAAAAAAGATTTTTTTTTTGAAAATCCTAAATTTTTACCAAGTTCAATTAAGTTTTGTGATTGATAGTGAAAGGATGCTCTTGTTAAAACGTAGACATATCCAAATAATGAGAAAGAAATAGACAGAATGGCTCCAATCATACCGTCAAATTTAGGTATATATGAATTGTATTTAGCGTCACCAAATATATTTTTTAAAATTGAAAAAGCTGTACCATAATTTTCAAAAAAAGCCGTTAATGAGTAAGCATAAATATAAGCTGGCACTGCAAATGATAAAATTAAAGCCCATTTAAAAAAATTAACACCTGGAAAGCTATAGAAAGATACTAAATACGCACAAGTTACTCCCATTAAAAATGTTAATGTTAAAACACCTATTAAAAGAATTAAAGAGTTAAAAATATATTCGTATAAGAAGGTATTTTTTAAAATTATTGAATAGTTTCCTGTAACATCAAAAAAACTACTAAAAACTGTTAATATGGGTATTGCTACAATAAGAGATATTAAGAAAGAACTTAAATACCAAATATTAATTTTTTTCAAAGACATTTATATAGTGCCCATAACACATTTAACGGGGTAATTCATTAAAAGTAATTACGGGCACTTGGGAAAAAAATTAATTTATTTTCTTCCATTTATTGGTGTCGATTTTTTTACACTCTGATGAAAAATAAAAATTTGTCATTTGCGAAGACAATAAACTTACTTCATCAGTTGAATTATTTGTATCAACACCAAATAAATCTTTTTTCATCTCTCTCACTAGAAAATAAATAGATGAGTATCTTTTTATTTCCATTTTGCAGCTAACATTACTTCTAATGCATCAGCTTGTTTTTTTCCGTAAGAGGCTACTTTTGTTTTAAGATCTTGTTTAAAATCAAGACCCATTGCTTGAACCAACTCATGTGGTTCTACACCATCAATAATTGGGTATTCAAAAGTATTATTAACTATGTGTTCTTGTGCATCTTTAGTTAATAAAAACTCAAGTAGCTTTATAGCATTAGCTTTATTTGGAGCAGTTTTTACAACACCACCTCCACTAATGTTCATATGAGTTCCTCTGCCATCTTGATTTGGAAAGAAAGGTAAAACTTTTTTTGCTGCTGCTTTTTGTTCTTCACCTTTACTACCAGATAGCATCAATGCGTAGTAATAAGTATTTGCTACTGCTAAATCAGCTTCACCTGCTGCAACTGCTAGAATTTGAGCTCTATCATTTCCTTTTGAATCTCTAGCCATATTTGCTACAATTCCTTTGGCCCATTTTGCCGTAGCTTTTTTTCCATTATTTTGAACTAATGAAGCAACAAGAGATTGGTTGTAAACATTATTTGATTTTCTAATTACAACTTTACCAGACCATCTAGGATCAGCAAGATCTTCATACCTCATTCCTTTAAGATCATTTGCTCTAACTCTTTCAGGTGAGTAATAAATAATTCTTGCTCTTTTTGCTATACCAGTCCAATTTTTAGATCTTAGATTAGATGGAACAGCAGCTTTTATTTTTGAAGACATTGAATTTTGAAACATGCCCGCTGCATCAAATGCACCCAATCTACCTGCGTCTGCAGTAATATATATATCAGCTTTTGAATCAGCTCCTTCTTCACTTATTCTTTTTTGAAGAGCTTTATCTTTACCAGAAACAACGTTCACCTTAATTCCTGTTTTAGCAGTAAATTTTTCGTAAAGTTGAATATCTGAATCGTAATGTCTTGCGCTAAAGACGTTAACTTCGTTTGCGAACAGGTTGTTAAAACAAAATGTTAAACAAACGCTTAAAAATATAAGTTTTTTCATTTTTCCTTTATTTGATTTATTATGAAAATGATAACTATTCGCAATGATAATGATTATCAATATCATATA
>Ga0307986_10002849_pt1 | contig 12237 bp, 14 predicted proteins | sample EllFjometageno82_FD_203170 | JGI IMG/M metagenome (GOLD analysis project Ga0307986, IMG submission 203170) | Marine microbial communities from Ellis Fjord, Antarctic Ocean - #82 | ecosystem: Environmental > Aquatic > Marine > Unclassified | place: Southern Ocean | collected 2014-10-09
GGAAAAATTACACAAATTATTGGAGCAGTAGTAGACGTAAAATTTGATGGCGAATTACCAGAAATTTTATCAGCATTAGAATGTAAAAATGGTGATAATAGATTAGTTTTGGAAGTTGCTCAACATCTTGGAGAATCAAGCGTTAGAACAATCGCAATGGATGCTACAGAAGGTTTAAAAAGAGGAGATGAAGTAACTGCTACAGGCTCTCCTATTATGGTTCCGGTTGGTCCTGAAACTTTAGGAAGAATTATAAATGTAATAGGTGAACCTATTGATGAAAAAGGTGAAGTTAAAACAAAAGAAAAATGGCCAATCCATAGAGCGGCACCCGAATTTAGCGATCAATCAACAGAAACGGAAATTCTAGTTACAGGAATTAAAGTAGTTGATCTATTAGCACCATATGCCAAAGGTGGAAAAATTGGTTTATTCGGAGGTGCGGGTGTTGGTAAAACAGTACTTATTATGGAATTAATTAATAATGTAGCAAAAGCACATGGTGGGTTCTCTGTATTTGCTGGAGTTGGAGAAAGAACTAGAGAAGGAAATGATCTTTATCATGAGATGATAGATTCAGGGGTTATTAAACCTGAGGGACCAGGATCAAAAGCAGCACTAGTGTATGGACAAATGAATGAACCTCCAGGGGCGAGAGCCAGAGTTGCTTTAACAGGTTTAACTGTAGCTGAATATTTTAGAGATCAAGAAGGTCAAGATGTACTTTTCTTTGTTGATAACATCTTTAGATTTACTCAAGCAGGTTCAGAAGTTTCTGCACTATTAGGAAGAATTCCTTCAGCTGTTGGATATCAGCCAACACTTGCAACAGACATGGGTAATCTTCAAGAAAGAATTACAACAACTAATAAAGGATCAATTACATCTGTGCAGGCAATTTATGTACCAGCAGATGACTTAACTGATCCAGCGCCTGCTACATCTTTTGCTCACCTAGATGCAACAACGGTATTATCTAGGCAGATAGCAGAAATTGGAATTTACCCAGCTGTAGATCCTCTAGATTCTACTTCTCGAATTTTAGATCCAAGAATAGTTGGAGATGAACATTATAGAGTTGCTAGAGAAGTACAAAAAATTCTTCAAACTTATAAATCTCTGCAAGATATTATTGCAATTTTAGGAATGGACGAACTTTCTGAAGAAGATAAATTAACAGTAGCAAGAGCTAGAAGAATTCAAAGATTCTTATCACAACCTTTCTTTGTTGCAGAAGTCTTTACAGGCTCACCTGGAAAACTAGTAGATTTAGAATCTACAATCAAAGGCTTTGCTTCGATTTGTAATGGTGAGTATGATCATTTACCTGAAGCTGCATTTTATATGGTGGGTACAATTGAAGAAGCTATTGAAAAAGCAGAAAAAATGGCGAAAGATGCTGCTGCATAATGAGCGATGAGTTTAAAATAGAAATAGTAAATCCTGAAAAATCTTTTCTTTCAAAAGAAGATGTAACAGAAGTTGTTGTGCCTGCTTTTGAGGGAGAAATGGGGATTTTAAAAAACCATATCTCAATTATTTCATTCTTAAAACCGGGTATAATTAAAATATTTTCTAAATCTGGAGAAGAAAATTATTATATCGAAGATGGAATTATTGAATTTAAGAATAATAATTTATCAGTACTAACAAGCTCTATTTTTAATATTAAGGATATTGATAAAGCTAAAATTAGTGAGATGCTTATTAAAGCAGAAAAACATTCAAAAAATATTGAAATTACAGATCAAAATAAATATTTAGTGGATCAAAAAATTGATGTGCTAAAAACTCTTAATTAATAATCTCTTTTACTTTTTTTTTAACATCTTCGTACACGTGTAATTTAAAGTCTACAACTAGGTCGGTTATATTTTCAAGATTAATCCACTTCCATTCACAAAATTCTGGATTTCTAGTTTTAATATCAATTTCACTATCTTTTCCTAAAAATCTCACTACAAACCATTTCTGTTCCTGGCCCTTGTATTTACCTTTCCAAATAATTCCCAATAAATTTTTAGGCAACTCGTAAGAGATTAGTCCATCCAGCTCTTTAATTAGATCTACATTCTTAATGCTAGTTTCTTCTTCTAGTTCTCGATAAGCAGCAGTCAAATAGTCTTCACCCTTATCAACACCACCTTGAGGCATCTGCCAAAAATTTTTTTGATTATCTAATCTTTTCGCAACAAAGACTTCATTTTTTTTATTTAATACAACAATTCCAACCCCACTTCTAAGAGGTAAATCTATATTTTTGTTTGTCATTTATCCGTTGAGTAGTTTTAAAGCAAAGTTTAATTGATTATCTGTTTCAGAATTAAATTTAAAATCTTCTGAACCTTCTATTACCTCTATATCAGGTGTTACGCCTACTTCAGAAATAGATTTACCTGAAGGTAGATAATATTTAGCAATAGTTAATCTGATAGCACCATTATTTTTTAATGGAATTATAGATTGAACAGAACCTTTCCCGTAACTATTTTCTCCAAGTATAATTGCTCTTTTATGATCTTTTAATGCACCAGCTACTATTTCTGATGCTGACGCTGATCCATAATTAATAAGTACAATTAGTGTTTTACCATTTGTTATGTCACCTTTTTTAGCAAACCACTTTCTGTTCTCTGTAACTTTTCGACTTTTAGTTGATACAATTTCACCATTTTCTAAAAAAAAGTCTGAAATTTTAATAGCTTGAGAAAGTAAACCGCCAGGGTTATTTCTTAAGTCTAAAATGTATCCTTTTAAATTTTTATTTTTATTAAGATTTTTAACATTTTCCTCAATTTGTTGGCTACTATTTTCATTAAAAGAAGTGAGCCTAATGTAACCAATATTATTATTAATTAATTTTGATTTAACAGACTGAATTTCAATAACTTCTCTTGTTATATTAAAAATTAATGCTTTTTTTACACCTCTTCTTCTAACGGTTATTTCGATGGTAGTGCCCACAAGGCCTCTCATTAAATCAACAGCTTCCATTAAAGATTTTCCTTGAACCTGTGTGTTATTAATTTTTACAATATAATCACCTGCTTTTAATCCTGCTTTTGAAGCTGGAGTATTATCGATAGGAGAGATTACTTTTACTACACCAGACTCCATGCCAACTTCAATTCCAAGCCCACCAAACTTGCCCCTCGTTTCAGTTTGCATGCCCTCAAAACTTTCAGGGGTCATATAGGCTGAATACGGGTCTAGCGATTGCAACAATCCATTTATTGCAGCATCCATACTTTTAGACTGATCTACCTCATCAACATATTCTTTGTTAATTTTTTCAAGAACTTCACCAAATAGGTCTATTTTTTTATAAATGTCATTATTATCAGAAAAACTTTTTTGAAAAAAAATTAATGAAATAATTAAAAAAAAAAATGATTTTTTTATCATATTCATATCATTACTTTTTCTTTAGGAATTAACTCCGACCATATTTTTTCAAGTTCATAAAATTTTCTTTTGTCGGGATTAAAAATATGAACAATTAAATCAATGCCATCCACTAATTTCCAATCTGCACTTTCTTTTCCTTCTATCTTAGAATTTTTAACTCCATTAGTCTTTAGTTTTTCTAAAACTTGTTCTGATAAAGCTTGAATGTGTCTTGATGAGGTACCACTTGCTATGATCATATAATCTGCCATGGAACTTTTATTTTTAAGATCTATAGAGATTATGTCTAAAGCTTTATTGGAATCTAACGTGTCTAATATGATATTTTTAAGATCTGTATTTTTTTCCATTAATTAAATAAACCTTATCAAATTTTCCTTAATTGAGAAGACGAAATATTGACTTTTTTGAAATTAATAAAAGTTAAGCTTTTTTTATTCACTTCATTAAAAGTTTCAGATTTTAAAGATTTAGCTTTATAGCCTTGACGGTTAAATACAAGAATATTGCATTCTTTTATAATAGATTTCCATTTATACCATTTATGGAAATTTATGAGATTGTCAGCACCCATAATAAAATATATTTCAAATTTTTTCCGCTTATTTATGTATTTAATTAAATCAATCGTTTTATTAGAGACTATTTTGTCTTCATAAAATTTTACTTTAATGTAATTATTTTTACTTATTATTTTTTTTGCTAACTGTGTTCTACTTTTTAAATTAGAGCTACTTTCTGCTTTAAATGGATTTTGTTTTGTAATTGCCCAAATAATTTTTTTTAGTTTAAATCTTTTTATAGCCTGTATGGATATTTCTAAATGTCCTTTATGAGCGGGATCAAAGGTTCCTCCTAAAATACCAATTTTAATTTTTTGAGATTTCAATTTATTTTCGAGTTTGGCCATTACTAACTACCTCATATTTATAAGAAACAAGCTGTTCTAAACCCACAGGACCTCTAGGAGGTAATATATTTGTTGAAATGCCTACCTCTCCCCCAAAACCAAACTCACCACCATCAGCAAATTGAGTGGATGTATTGTGCATTGCTATAGAACTTTTTACATTTTTTAAAAATTTTTTAGCTGTTTTTTTATTTTTAGTAATTATAGAATCGGTGTGCATGGTTCCATATTTGTTAATATGATTAATTGCTTCTTCACAATTTTTAACAGTCTTTACAGATAGTTTAGCTGTCAAGTATTCAGTAGACCAATCCTTTTCTTTTGCAGGATAAATTTTTCCATTATAATTTTTCTTTACAAAGCGGTCTCCATAAATTTTACAGTTATTTTCTTCAAGTTTTTTTAAAATAGGGTTACAAAATTTTGTAACGATTTTTTCATGAAGTAAAACAGTTTCTGTAGCACCACAAATACTAGTATTTCTTAACTTAGCATTATAAATAATATTTATAGCCATTTTTAATTCAGCATCTTTATCAACAAAGGTATGACAGAGACCTTCTAAGTGTCCAATAATAGGTACATTTGAAAAATCCTGTACTCTTTTTACTAAACTTTTTCCTCCACGTGGTATTATGACATCGATATAATCTTTCATCTTAGAAAGCATAAAATCTACCATTTTTCTATTTTTTGAATCTACGAACTGAATAAAGTCTTCATTAACCTTATTTTCTTTAAGGGCTTTTCTAAATAATTTAACTAAAATTTTATTTGTATTTATAGCTTCTGAGCCACCTTTTAAAATTACAGCATTTCCAGACTTAAAACATAAACTAGCAACATCAGATGTAACATTGGGTCTACTTTCATATATTACCCCAATAACACCGATAGGTATTGATACTTTGTTGATTTTTAAACCGTTAGGTCTACTTCTTTTTTCTAAGATATTATCAATAGGGTCTTTAAGTTTAGCAATTTTATTTATAGAGTTTTTAATATAGTTTAATTTTATTTGATCAATAAATAGTCTTTCGATTAAATTATTTTTTAACCTATTTTTTTTCGCTAATTTTACATCTTTTATATTTGCTTTAAGTATAGAATGTTTTTCTTTATCCAATAATAAAGCATATTTTTTTAAAACTTTATTTTTAATTTTTGTATTAATTTTTTTGAGAGATGCTTTTCTAGCCTTTTGACCTATTAAACTCATGTATTGACTCATTTTATATCTCCACCATATCATCCTTATGGACAACTTCAGATTTTGTAATATATCCCAACAATTTTTCAATTTCTTTAGATTGATGACCCATAATCTTTAAAATTTCATCAGATGAGAACGAGCTTAGACCCCTAGCACATTCAAAATTTTTTTTATCTAAAACTTTTATGTGATCACCTTTTTTAAATTTTCCAGATACTTTTTTTATTCCTGTTGCTAACAAACTTTTACCATTAGAAAGCGCTTCTTTAGCACCATCGTCAATAACGAGCTCTCCTTTAGGTGAAATAGAACTAATGATCCATTTTTTCCTAGCATCTAATTTAGAAACTTTTGGTAAAAACCATGTACAATTATTTTCTTCAATTATTTTTTTTATAGGTCTATTTAACAAGCCATTTGCTATAACCATTTGGCATCCGGATAGTTGACAGATTTTTGCAGCATCAATTTTAGTTTTCATTCCACCTGTTCCATGCTCACTAATACTTTTGGTCGCAATTTTTTCTATATTTTTATCTATATTTTTTATTTCTTTTATTAATTTTGCATTTTTATAGATTTTTGGATTTTGAGTATAAAGACCATCAACATCAGAAAGAAGTACTAGTGAATCAGCTCCAGATATTTGTGCCACTCTAGCAGCTAGTCTGTCATTATCACCATATTTGATTTCTGTGGTTGCTATAGTATCATTTTCATTAACAATGGGAACAAAATCTAATTGAAACAAATTATCAAACGTTCTTTTTGCATTTAAAGCTCTTCTTCTTTGTTCCGTATCTTCTAATGTAAGCAAAATTTGAGATATATTAATTTTTTGTTTAACAAATATTTCTGAAAATAAATTCATTAGTTCAATTTGTCCGATCGATGCCACAGCCTGACTTTTATCAATTTTAAGGTTTTTTTTACTTAAGTTAAGTTTTTTACAGCCCATTGCAATGGCACCTGAGCTTACAATAATAATTTTTTTATTTTCTTTAATTAATTCATGAATATCTTTGGCAAACTCAGAAAGCCATTTCTTTCTAATTTTTTTATTCTCATCTATTAATAAGGAGGAACCTATTTTAATTACAATTATTTTAGAGTGTTTAAGATACATATGAGAGTAATTTAGCTTTAATTTTTGATATAGATCCTTTCTCCAGTGTTGAAAGAGTTACCACTTCAGACTTTTTATCTTTAGAAAAATTTTTCATAATTTCTTCAACTTCTTCTTTGTCTAATAAGTCTGTTTTATTTAATACGATTATTTCTTTTTTTTTCAGAATTTCTTTACTGTAATTACCAAGCTCTTTTTTAACTTGTTGATATGTATTTTCAATATTTTCATCAGTAATATCTATTAAATGCATCAATGTTTTGCATCTTTCTATATGTTTTAAGAATTGAATTCCAAGACCGACACCCTCATGTGCACCCTCAACTAGCCCAGGTATGTCAGCTAAAGTTATTTCTTTATCATCATAAGTTGCAACACCAAGGTTTGGATTTAAAGTTGTAAACTTATAATTTGCTATCTTAGGGGTGGCATTTGTAATAGCTGCTAATAAACTAGATTTACCTGCGTTGGGTAATCCTACAATGCCAACATCAGCAATAGTTTTTAACTGAAGCCAAATTACATACTCTTCACCAACAGCACCTTTTGTAAATTTTTTTGGGGCTCTGTTAGTAGAACTTTTGAATCTAGTATTTCCAAGACCACCTTTACCTCCTTTGGCAACGACAAACTCTTCACTTTCTTTTTTAAAATCAAAAATCAAAGTTTTATTATCTTCATCAAAAACTTGTGTACCTATTGGAACTTTTAAAGATAAATCTCCTCCTCCATGACCAGTACGATTTTGTCCAGAACCATTTACTCCTCTTCCAGCTTTATGATGTTGTTGAAATCTATAATCAATAAGAGTATTTAAATTTCTTTCTGATCTTAAAAGTACAGAACCACCGTTACCTCCATCTCCACCATCCGGTCCTCCATATTCAATAAATTTTTCCCTGCGGAAGCTAGGAGAGCCATGTCCTCCATTGCCTGCCTTTACATAAATTTTAACTTGATCAAGAAACTTCATAATACAACTCTTAGTTTTTTAGTTGTACTACTAATTGGGTTTTACTGAAACGAAAGTTCTGTCTGATTTACCTTTTTTAAATACTACTTTTCCTTCAATGACAGAAAAAATTGAATGATCCTTGCCCATTCCTACATTTTCACCAGGAAAAATTTTTGTACCTCTTTGTCTAACAATTATGTTACCAGGAATTACTACTTCACCACCGTACTTTTTAACGCCAAGTCTACGACCAGCACTATCTCGTCCGTTTCTGGATGACCCACCTGCTTTTTTTGTTGCCATAATTTATTTATTTGTTACTTTTTTAGTTGCTACTTTTTTAGTTGCTACTTTTTTAGTTGCTACTTTTTTAGTTGCTACTTTTTCAGTTAGTACTTTAGCTGCTACTTTTTCAGTTTTTTTAATTGGTTTAACCATTTTTGCAGCTTCAGACAAAACTTTACCATCTTTTGAAAAAATTTTATTAATTCTTATCAGTGAATATTGTTGTCTGTGACCATTTTTTCTTCTTGAATTTTGTCTTCTTCTTTTCTTAAAAATTAATATTGTTCTATTTTTACCATTTTCAACAAGGTCAGCTTCAACTTTTGCACCATCAACCACTGGAGACCCAACTTCTATTATTTTGTCATCTCCATAAGCTAGGATATCTTTAAATTCTACTTTAGTTTCAGCTTTAGAGTCTTCTAATCTTTCGATTTTAAGGATTTCTCCAGCCTTTACTTTATATTGTTTTCCACCTGTTTGTATTATTGCGTATGGCATTGTTTGATCTATTTTTTATAAGCTGCAATATAGTCTGGAGCCCCTTATAGTCAAGTGCGAATAAGTTAGAAATTGTCCTTTAAATCCCTTAATTTTGAAAAAGCTTCTAAATTGTTTGATCTTAAAAAAATATTACACTCTAATTCTTCTTTAATAGTAGAAGGAATAGTCGGTAGGCCATCTTTTAATTTTTTTTCTATATCATTTATTTTAGTTTTGAGATTTTTGTTGTTTTCATCATGAGCTAAACAAAACTTTGAATTTTGTTTTGTGTATTCATGACCACAAAAAACTTTGGTATTTTGTGGTAAAGTTTTTAATTTTGTTAAAGAGTTAAACATTTGAGTATATGTACCTTCAAATATTCTGCCACAACCTAATGAAAAAAGAGTATCTCCAGTAAAAACAGACTTTTCTTTTTGAAAATAAAAACATATATGACCAAGAGTATGCCCAGGTATATGAATTATTTTTGCTCTAAAATTTTTATATATCCAAGTTTCCTGATCTTCAACCAATGTATCTATTTCAGGAATTCTTTCTTTGTCCCCCTTATACCCAATAACACTTGCTCCATATCTTTTTTTTAACTCTTGATTGCCACCTACATGATCATAATGATGATGTGTGTTTAGTATAAATTTTAATTTAATTTTATTATTTTCTAGGTATTCAATAATAGGATCAGCTTCACTAGGGTCAACTACACAAGCAATATTATTTTCCTTATCAATTATTAAATATGAATAGTTATCTTGCAAACAAGGTATTATTTTAATTTGCATCTACTTTTCTATTAAAAAAATTCCAAGTACTGCTGTTAGGTTTTTAAAGAGTAAATTTGAATTAGTTATTTTTGATGATTTCAAATTTTGAAGTGCAATAGATTTATACAGGTTAATCCTTCTATTCTCACAAAAGTTAAAAAAGTCTTTAATTGTGCACATGTGTAAATTGGGGGTATTGTACCATTCGTCAGGTAAAGTTCTTGTGATAGGCATAGTTCCTTTAATTAATAGATGTAATCTAACTTTCCAGTAACCAAAATTAGGTATTGTAACAATTGCTTTTTTCCCAACTCTTAATAGCTCAGTTATGACTTTTTCAGGATTAAGAAAAGCCTGTAATGTTTGACTTAAAATTACAAAATCAAAAGATCCATCAGGAAATTGAGAAAGGTCCTTTTCTGCATCTCCTTCAATTACAGTTAAACCTTTGCCAATACATTTTTGAACATTATTTTTTGAAATCTCAATACCCCTTATATCTATTTTCTTATTATTTTTTAAAAACTGCATTAAAGTGCCATCACCACAACCAACATCTAAAACCCTTGTGTTTGCTTCTATTAAGTTGGCAATTATTTTAAATTCTTGTTTCATTATTAATTTATTAAGTATGAAGTATTAATGTAGTCTTTTAAAGTATTTAAAAAAGTAGGAGTATTTAATAGAAAAGAATCGTGCCCTTTATCAGATTCAATTTCAACAAATCCAACATCTGCACCTATAGCATTTAAGGCTATAACAATTTCTTTATTTTCAGAGGTAGGATAAAGCCAATCTGAAGTAAATGATATGACAAGGAATTTAGTTTTAGTATTTGTGAATGCTTTGGATAAATTACCTCCAAATTGTTTGATTAAATCAAAATAATCCATTGCCCTTGTGATATACAGATAGCTATTGGCATCAAACCTATCTACAAATACAGATCCTTGATGCCTTAGATAACTTTCTATTTGAAAATCTGCATCAAAACTAAACTTTAAGTCATCTCTTTCTTGTAATTTTCTTCCAAATTTTTCTTGTAAGCCTTTTTTAGATAAATAAGTTATGTGAGCTGCCATTCTAGCAACAGACAAACCTTTGTCAGGATTTTTGTTTTGATTAGAGTAGTCGCCATTAGTCCAATTAGTATCAGCCATAATAGATTGTCTACCAAGCTCATTAAAAGCAATATTTTGTGCAGAATGATTTGAAGTAGTAGCAATTGGAATTGCAACCTTGGTCTTATCAGGAAAATTACTTACAAATTGAAGAACCTGCATTCCACCCATTGATCCACCAACAACTGCAAATAATTTTTTAATTTTAAAAAAATTTAAAAGATTATATTGAGCATTAACCATGTCATTTATTGTGATAACAGGAAAGGTAGTTCCATAAATTTTATTTGTTGCAGTGTTAGTATTGCTTGGACCAAAAGAGCCTAAACATCCACCGATCACATTTGCACAAATAATAAAATACTTATCAGTATCTATAGCCTTACCCGAACCTACAGCGTAAGACCACCAACCATCTTTTTTAGTTATTGGGTTTATACCAGATACAAACTGATCACCAGTTAAGGCATGAAAGACCAAAATAGCATTATCTTTTTTCTCATTAAGAGATCCATAGGTCTCATAAGCTAAAGGAAAATTGTTAATAGTCTGGCCACAATCTAACTTTAATGGTTTATCAATTATTAAACTTTTTATGTTTATATTTTTATTCATAAATAATAGCTAAAATTGAATTGTGAGAGAAAAAAAAATATTTAGCGGTTTTTTTAAGCGCTCGCAATTCAGTTAAATCAGCGCACTTTTTTTGTACTAGATAGTATTTCTTATGTCAATTATTTTAAAAAATGACTTATTCTGTATGAAAGTTTAATATTTTATTTATAAGATTAATGAAATGACAGTTCCAAAGTTTAAAAAATTTAGAATAGAAGCTTACAAGCCAGGAAAATCTAAAATTGGTAAAGCTAGGAATATTACAAAATTATCGGCCAATGAGTCAGCACTAGGAGTTAGTCCTAAAGTAAAAAGGCTTTTTAATAACAAAAATCTAATTTTATCTAAATACCCAGACAGTAGGGCGCAAGTTCTAAGAAAAGAAATTTCAAATAAGTTTAATTGTGATTTTAATAAGATTATTTGTGGCGCAGGGTCAGATGAGATCATTCAGATGATTTGCCAGCTATATTTAAAACCATTAGATGAAGTGATTGTACCTCAATATAGCTTTCTAATGTATAGGATTTATTCACAAATCGTTGGAGCAAAAGTTGTTTTTTCAAAAGAAAAAGACTTTAAAGTTTCTGTGGCTGAGATAATTAAAAAAGTTACAAAAAAAACTAAAATAGTTTTTATTGCAAACCCAAATAACCCAACTGGAACCTATTTAAATAAACTAGAATTATTAGAATTAAGAAAAAAATTAAAAAAAAATATCTTATTAGTTATGGATGATGCATATTTTGAGTACATGAAAAATCAAGATTATAAATCAAGCTTAGATCTATTTAAAAATAAAGATAATGTAGTTGTAATTAGAACTTTTTCAAAAATTTATGGACTAGCCTCTCTAAGAGTTGGTTGGGGTCATGCTTCAAAAAAAATTATTAATGCAATGAATATAATTAAACCACCATTCAATGTAAATCAATTTGCACAAATTGCAGCAATAGAAGCTTTGAAAGATAGAAATTTTATTAATCAATCTATTAAGCATAATATTGTAGAAGCAAATAAAGTTAAAAATATTTTAGAAAAACTAAATATTTTTTCAAATAAGGTTACAACTAACTTTTTGTTACTAAATTTTGATAAATGTAAATTTTCAGCTAATTATGTTTTTAATAAACTGAAATCAAAAGGAATTATATTAAGATCCACAGAAGATGGGTATAATATTAAAAACAAGTTAAGACTAACAATTGGTTCCAAAATAGAAAATATAAAACTTATAACAGCAATTAAGGTTATATTTAATTAATTATGAAAAATGTTTTAATTATAGGGTGTGGTTTAATTGGATCTTCATTATTAAGATCAATAGCTGATAAAA
>Ga0307986_10002850_pt1 | contig 12232 bp, 9 predicted proteins | sample EllFjometageno82_FD_203170 | JGI IMG/M metagenome (GOLD analysis project Ga0307986, IMG submission 203170) | Marine microbial communities from Ellis Fjord, Antarctic Ocean - #82 | ecosystem: Environmental > Aquatic > Marine > Unclassified | place: Southern Ocean | collected 2014-10-09
TTCGTACAGCACTCATCATCAACGTCGGCATGGCCGCTCTCGCTTTCCTCATCGGTGGTGGTGGGTTGGGTGTCACCATCAGCACAGGATTAAAGCTCAGTCGCGAGGTCGTGATATTCACCGGCGCCGGACTCACGGCGATCGTGGCTCTCTCGGTCGACTGGATCGCCTCAATTATCGAACGCACCCTGCGGCCCCGAGGTTTGTGAATCATGCATCTTCGATTTGTGCCACGGCGCGCCCACATTTTCATTTCAACACCATCCCCATCAAAGGAACATTCAATGAATACCCACAGACCAAATAATCACAAACTGTTGCGACTTCTCGCAATCGTTTTCTCTTTCGCCCTGATTGCCGCCGCATGTGGCAGCGATGACGACGGAGAGGCCGCCGCCGGCGACGCCGCCGCCACGGGCACCTGCGAGACGATCGCGCCGTCAGGCGACGCCGCGTCAGCAGACTTCAGTGGCATCGAGGTCAACGTCGGGTCGAAGGACTTCACTGAGCAGATAGTGCTCGGCGAGATCCTCGTGCAAACCCTCGAAGCCAAGGGTGCGACGGTAACCAACAACACCAACCTGGGCGGAACCGTGGTAAACCGCGATGCCCTACTCTCCGGAGAGATTGACACCTACTGGGAGTACAACGGTACCGGTTGGACTGTCCACCTCGCCAACGAAGACCCGAGCTTCGATTCGCAAACTCTCTCCACCGATGTCTGCGTAAACGACCTCACTGAGAACGACATCCGCTGGGTCGGCGTGTCACCATTCAATGACACCTACGGATTCGCGACTGCTCCGGACTTCCTCGATGACGGCTCGACCTTCTCGTTGCAAAGCATGGCCGATCACCTTGGCGCCAACGCCGACGCGACCATGTGCCTCGAGACCGAGTTCCCGAACCGTCCCGACGGCCTTGTGCTCTTCGAGGACGCCACCGGCTATACAGTCCCCTCGTCACAAATTAGCATCCTGGAAACCGGCGTAATTTACGAAGAGATCGTCAACGGCAACTGCCAGTTTGGTGAGATCTTCACGACCGATGGCCGTATCCCAGCGCTCAATTTGAACGTCGTCGATGATCCCGGTGTGTTCATCATCTACAACGTGTCACTCACCATGCCTGACGCCGTTTACCAGCAGGCCCCCGTGGCTTGGGACGCTGTCGTAGGGGCCATCCTTGCGCCGCTCGACGCTGACACTATGGCCGAACTCAATCGCCGAGTGTCCGCTGGTGGCGAAGACGCTGCCGCTGTGGCCAAGGACTTCCTGACCACCAACGGCATCATCTAATCCAACCCGCATAAGCATGCTGGAGGGAGCGGTCTGTTACAACGGACCGGTCCCTCCGGCGGCGAGTGCATTTACGTCGGCTGTGCGGAGCGTGTTCCCGCCGATCTAGCCGAGCGGCGACTCGCCCCTACCTCTGCTGAGGACATGGCGCAGTTGATCGACGGTCGGTGCTCCGGCTAGGCCAGCGGGTGTCTGGTAGACGCGGCACGCTAATCCGACCGGATCGTCGGGGCCCGCAAACGGGTCGACCCCGTCGATGAGAATGCTCGGTGAGCCCCGGAACCCGGTGCGTTCTGCTTCTTCGGGAGTATCCACCTCGTGGCGGGTGATCGACATACCTGGGTACTCAACGAGGAGTGTGTCGAGTCGCTCGTTAGCGACGAGCCAATTGGGGCACTCATCAAAATACAGCAAAGTCACGTCCATGAATCGAATCTTAAACCATGCACCATGTTTAAGTTCAAGGGGCAGGGTTGCAGGTACGAAGTACGGTGAGCTCACGTTTGACACCTGCCAAGGCCGAGGACCGGAGCCGTGTCTACGAAGCCGCCCAACTCCCCGGCAATCGGGTTGAACCCTCCACCTATAGCTGCGCTTATTCGTGTCCGAACAACCATTCCTCTACTTACCGACTGACGAATCGGTAGTGTTCTCGTTCCATGGCTGACGATGACAATTTCTGGTGGGGTGTTACCTCCTCATCGCTGCGGTCCGAAGGTGTACATCCCTCGGCTGATTGGTCGGCGTGGGAACGCGACGGCAAGGCCCCGCTGTCCGACGAAGGCAGCGGGTTCGGTTCCGAGTTCCGCGATGACCTTGGCCAACTTGCGGCTTTAGGCCTAACCCACATCAACGTTGGGCTGGAATGGTCTCGCCTTGAACCCGAGCCGGGCAAGATCGACCGCGACGAGTTCAATCGTTACCGCGACGTTCTGGCGGCGGCCCGCCATGTTGGACTCCAGCCCATCGTCACCCTGCAGTCGCAGACCTTGCCCGGATGGTTCCACATCGACATGGGTGGGTTCCGCGACGACAATGCTCGCAACCAAGTCTGGACTCGCCACGTTGACCACTGCGCCGAAGCTTTCGACGGCTTAGTGGCCGGTTGGATCGGTGTCGATGACCCCATTGGTTGGGCCATCCGCGGCTACCTTCTTGGGTCACGCCCACCCGGTCGCAATGACCTCGAACAAGCACTTGGCGCCGTGGGCGATGCCATGGAAGCCGACCGTTTGGCTGCGACAATATTGGGATCAGGCCAAGCACCAATAATCTCGTCGTTCGGCCTGCCCCCAATCTTTCCTGTCGGCGTAGGCGCTGGACCCAAGGCCCGCTGGTGGGAACACCTCTTCTGGGACACTTGGATCGGTGCCATCCGCGACGGTGAACTAGTCGTCCCCGAACTCGCCCCGCGCCAAGCCCACGAATACGTCGATATCTACGACATCATCGGCTTCAGCTATTCCTACCCACTCGGCATCAACCTCAGCGGCGGATTTACCCCCTATCCCGTCGAAGGCGACCTAGACGACACCGGCCTCGCTCCCCTGCCCGAAGAACTCGGCGTGGCTTGCCGACGCCTCGCCAGCGAACTGCCCGGCAAGAAACTCCTCATCACCGGCAACGGTGTGACAACCAACGACGACGACTGGCGCGACGAACTCCTTAACCAGTCGCTGAGAGAAATCGATAGTGCTGTCGATGACGGCGTACCACTGGTCGGCTACTTCTACGACACCGGCATCGACGGCTACGAAGGCACCCGCGGCTTCAGCACCCAACGAGGCCTCATCGGCCGAGACCGCAACGCCAAACCCAGCGCCGAAAGACTCAATCGCCACATCGTCGGCTAGCCCTTGGACTGGTAAACGGACTTCTTGCCTTGGCTGGCTTTGTTGAGCTTTTTGGCCAGGTGCAGGCCTTCGAGGATGAACTCGACGCCGCTCGCTACTTCGCCGGGCGCGTCGGTAGGAGTGATACCGATCCACTTGAGACAGGCGACCAATTCGGGCACCTTGTTAACGAGTGCGACGTACGCATCGGGGCTGACATCGTCACCCGCATCGACAACCAGGTCCTCGTCGAACGCAGCAACCAATGCGGTGTAGTCCGCCGGATCGACCGCATCACGAAACACGGTGAGCACCGCGGTGTCGATGAGCGTCTTGACAATCTCGCCGTCGCGGCCCTCGTCCATCGACTCGATTTCCAGCTTGCCCATCGTGGACGAAGCCAATGAGTCCAGATCACAAACTCGCGGCACGGCCACCGATTGACCGGTGCGAATCGCCCGATGCAATGCGCTAGCTGCGAGCGTCTCGTAGTTGGCAATCGTTAGCCGCACCGACACCCCCGAGCGCTGGTTCACATGCGCGCTTTGACGAGCAATCTGGCTGAACATGGCAATGATCGTGCCCATGAAATCGGGCACTTTGATGTCGACACCATCGGCGCCAAGCACATTGGCCTCTTGTTCAGCTATGTCTTGTTCGATGCCAACCTCGAGCGGATAGTGCGTGCGAATTTGCGCCCCAAAGCGATCCTTGAGCGGAGTGATAATGCGCCCGCGGTTGGTGTAATCCTCGGGGTTAGCCGAGGCAAAGAGCATCACGTCGATGGGCAGCCGAATCTTGAAGCCACGGATCTGCACGTCGCGTTCTTCGAGCACATTGAGTAAGCCGACTTGGATGCGTTCGGCCAGATCAGGAAGCTCGTTGATGGCGAAGATGCCACGATTGGTGCGCGGCACCATGCCGTAATGAATAGTCAGTTCATCGGAGAGATACCGGCCCTCGGCCACCTTTATAGGATCTACCTCGCCAATGAGATCGGCAATCGAGGTATCGGGTGTAGCCAACTTTTCTCCGTAGCGGGCGTCGCGATTCACCCACGAAACCTTGGTGTCCTCGCCATGTTCGGCCACAAGGTTCTTGGCATAGGCCGAAATGGGGTTATACGGATCGTCGTTAATCTCGCTACCCGCGATGATCGGCATCCACTCATCAAGCAAGCCCGTGAGCGAACGAATCATGCGGGTCTTGGCTTGACCCCGCTCGCCCAAGAACACCACATCGTGACCAGCAAGAATCGCTAGCTCCAACTGCGGAGCCACCGTGTCCTCGTAGCCAAGCACACCTTCAAATAGTGGTTCGCTGGCGCGCATGCGCACGAGAGCATTACGTCGCACTTCGTCGCGTACCGGCACGGACTCCCATCCCGAAGCCCGTAGTTCGTCGATGGTGGTTGGCATAGCAGATGCGTCAGTCACGAGCGAAAACCTAGTAGCTCAACGACACCTTCGGTAGATCACTATTGGGTTTACTCCTACAAACAGTCTGACTCGAACTGTGACCATGGGACAGCCTTGCCGTACATCGAGCCCTGACCTCGACGTACACCGAGGCGCAATAACTCATCTACTTGCCTGGGATGCTCGATTCCTTCAGCAACTACCCCAAGGCCAATAGCCCTAGCAAGGTCGACAATCGCCCGCACGATGGCCGTGTCTTCGACCGAATGTCCTAGGCCATCAACAAAGCTGCGATCGATCTTCAAGGCATCTACCGGTAAACGTTTGAGCTGGCCGAGTGACGAATAGCCGGTGCCGAAATGATCGACAGCAATACGGATCCCCATGCTCTGGAAAGCCTCAAGATGATCAAGTGCCGATGAGCCGATCATCAACGCCGTTTCCGTAACTTCTAGACACAGCGATGCCGGTAACAATTGTCCTTCGATCATTGCTTGCTTGACCGTGTCCACGATGGTCCGATCAGCGAGTTGCTCGGCCGACAAGTTAATGCGCAACACCATCGCTGTGGTGCCGAACCGACGGGCCCAATCACCGAAATTGGCGCAAGCTTGCACGATGACCTTGCGACCAAGACCGCAGACCAACCCAGCCTCCTCTGCCAACTCTATGAACTCAAACTCGGGTATCTCGCCCCGTTCGGGATGGTTCCAGCGCGCCAAAGCCTCGACACCAATAGTCGAGCCTGTCTCTAGATCGATTTCGGGCTGGTAGTGCGCCACGATCTGACCGGATTCGATTGCGGCGGCTAGTTCGGTGATCTCTTCGTCGGTTGCAACGGGGGACGTAACAATCTGATCGGCCAGGGTGGCGAGCATTTCGTCAATCTCTTGGTCAGCGTCACCTAAGCCGATAGATGGAGATACGGCCATGGGCGCAACCTTGGCCAGAATTGACGAGGTAGTTGCCACACCTACGAGGGACTGCGGCTTCGGTTCACCGAACTCCACGTCCCCGAATTCGTCATAGTCGACTTCGGCATCGGCTGGCATGGCCGGTACTGGCATCGCGGCACGAAAGGTCAACAACCGCGTGCCGGCCGGACCCAATCCAGCAGGTACATCAGAGAAAACCGTCAGCGGGCCATCGGCACCGCAGAGCAACAGAGAGCCAGGATCTCGGGCCGCATCGGGCGAACGATCCATGGCCCGCTCTATAGCGCCAACATCGGGCGGATCGAAACAATCCAGAACATGCTCGCCCAACAACTCCCCGGGCTCCGCATCGAGAATCGCCAACGTGTTCGGGCTGGCATACCCAATGACGCCATCCGCATCGACCAACAAAACTGCATCGCGAAGATGCGCCATTACCTGACGCTCGATGACTCCGCCCAACGTCGTTACTACCCCCAAGGGCTGGGTAGGGAGATCCGGCAGAACACCAATGCCGGGAAGCGGCGGGTCTAGATCGTCATATGCGTCGTCGTTCATGGAACCCATCGTTGAGTCGGCCAGCAAGACGGGCGGTGTAAATAGCCCTGCTGTGTGAGTAAATAGCCCTGCTGTGTGAATGTTAAGTATTGCGACCGCGGGTGCCTTCACCGCGGACCCTCGGGATACGGTCTGTATGTGCAGCCGAGCCTGACCGCAATAACCGATGGATGGCGCGTTGCTGCGCCTACCGAAGACATGTTGCTGCGCTTCCAAGAAGCCGAGTACGACGACAGCGATTGGCAGACCGCGTCCGTTCCGGGTCACTGGCAAAACGAACCCAGCATCGGTTCCGACGCCACCACTGCGCTCTACCGCACCAGAGTCACCGTCGAACCCGCCGCTGAAGACGAACGTGTTTGGTTGGTAACCGACGGCATATTCTCCCAAGGCGACGCCTGGTGGAACGGCTTCTACCTGGGGGATATCGAAGGCTATTTCGCCCGCCACACCTTCGAACTCGACCCAAGACACCTCGACCGCACCGACAACGTCTTAGCCCTCGAGGTAGCGCACAGTAAGGCCAATAGTTCCGACGACAAATCTGCCATCGTCGGCGTATTTGACGATTGGCGGTCGGTGGATACCCAGTGGAACCCGGGTGGCATCTGGCAACCTGTCTCGATCGCCCGCACCGGTCCGGTCCGAATGATGTCTTTGCGCGTTCGTTGCCGCGAGGCCAACCGCGAGGCCGCAGTCATGGTTATGTCGGCGGTAATCGACTCACTCGAGGCCACCACTGTCACGCTCACCACCACGATCGACAAGGTCGAGCACAGTGTCGACCAACCCGTCAGCGCCGGCGAGAACCGCGTCGAATGGTTACTGGCCATTCCCAATCCAAACCTGTGGTGGCCCGTTGGTTTGGGTGAACCCACCTTGCAAAACCTCAAAGTCCAAGCATCCGTCGATGACAAGGTCAGCGACCAACGAAGCATCGTCACCGGTATTCGCGACGTCAAAATGGACGACTACCAACTGACCATCAACGGTCAGCGGCTGTTTATGAAGGGCGCTAACTATGCCCCGCAACGTCTCGACATCGCCAACACCACCCTCGCCGACGCCCGCCACGACATTGCCCTCGCCCTAGATGCCAACCTCAATCTGCTGCGGCTTCGTGCGCACGTTGCCCATCCGGCGATTTACGAGGCGGCCGATCAGCTCGGCATGTTGTTGTGGCAAGATTTCCCCCTGCACGAGGGTTACTCCAACCGCATCCGCCACAACGCCATCCACCTCGCCGAATCAATGGTCGATAATCTGGCGCACCACCCGTCAGTCGTGGTTTGGTGCGCCCACAACAGCCCAGTGATCGACGGACCGGTTAACCCCGCTATCGACCGGCCTCGCTTTGGTGGTATCCGAGCCGCTATCGGTCAACAGCTTCCTAGTTGGAACAAGTCGATCCTCGACCGGTCCGTCAGACACGCCATCGAAAAAGCCGACGGGACTCGTCCGGTCATCGCCCACTCGGGCGTTTGGCCGCATCCGCCTCAACTCGATGGCACCGACACCCACCTGTGGTACGGCTGGCGATGGGGCAACGAACGCGATCTTGTGCGCCTGGCCGGGCGTCTGCCACGCGCCGTGCGTTTCGTGTCCGAGTTCGGTGCCGGTTCGGTGCCGTACAGCGACGATTTCATCGACAAAGCCCAGTTCCCCGACCTCGACTGGGAAACCCTCTCGGAGCGACATGGGTACGAACGTCGCCCGTTCGCCGCCCACGTTGCCCCGGCCGACGCCCGCGACTTCGACGACTGGCGCACAACTAGCCAGCGCTACCAAGCACAACTATTACGCCGCCAGATCGAAACCCTACGACGCCTCAAATATCACCCCACCGGCGGATTCTCACTGCATCACCTCGTCGATCCTGCACCAGCAATCTCTTCGTCGTTGCTCGACCATGACCGTGTTCCCAAAAAGGCCTACGCCGCTGTTCGCCAAGCTTGCGCCCCGGTCATCGTTGTGGCCGACCGCATGCCCGCGAGGCTACGAAGCGGCGAAGCCATCGCTCTAGACATCCACGTGGTGAACGACTTACGCGAGGTCATGTCAGGCGAGGTAAAGGCCGAAATACGGTGGCCAGGTGGCACCTACACCTGGCGCTGGCAGGGCGAAATCGGGGCCGATTCCGTCACGCGAATCGGCAATCTCAGCTGGGTCGCACCCGCAGATACGGGTCCAGTCACCTTAATTCTGCTGCTCAGCGGCGACCAGACCGCCACCAACCGGTACGACTCCCGGATTCTCTGAACCGTGATGGGCCAAAAGTCGTCCCTCGGTTACACCCTCGGGCAGCTACTCAGATAGCGTTACCACCAAGAACTATCAGTCATGCTGCGCCTGGTCCGAGGTCCGCAGTGAAAGGGGCCAACCGTCGATGACTAATGTCACTCGACCCACACCGCAGCCAATTCGCAAGCAAGCGAAGGAACTGCCATTTCCGCTGAATATATATCAGACGGCTGTGGGTAAAAAGTGGGTAATGGCCCTGACCGGCATCGGTCTTGTGGGCTTCGTTATCTTCCACATGATCGGCAATTTTCACGTCTACGAGGGTCCGGTAAAGATCCACGAATACGCCGAAACTTTGCGAGTCATCGGTACCGACGTGCTCCCTCGCACTTGGTTTGTTTGGGGACTGCGCATTGGTCTCCTGGTGATGTTCCCGCTGCACATTCATGCCGCGTATTCACTGTCTCGCATGAGCGCCAATGCCAACACTGACTCCGATCTCTCCGGAAACCAAAAATACGCCGCCGGCCAGGACTACATCGCCGTCAGCTTCGCCTCACGCACCATGCGCTGGACTGGCCCCATCGTCTTGCTCTACGTGCTCTATCACCTGGCTGATCTCACTTGGGGCGTTATTCCTTGGGTCGATTATCAGCGAGGCGATCCGTATCACAACCTGGTCGAAAGTCTCGAGAACTGGCCCGTCGCGATCTTGTACGTCGTGGCCAACACCGCTTTGGCAATCCACATCTTTCATGGGGTCTCCAGCCTCTTCCAAAGCCTGGGCATCAACAGCCCCAAGATCAATTCAGCCCGCAAGCCTCTGGCTGCTGGCCTAGCCGCAATCATTCTTATCGGCAACCTCAGCTTCCCCCTAGCGGTGCAAGCTGGCCTGGTTGACGAAGACAACTGCGACGCTCCGTGTGGACTCACCGGGGCCGCCGCCGAACACGGGGAGGCCGGCGAATGATCGGATCACTCGACGCACGCGTTCCAGACGGTCCCTTGGCCGACAAGTGGACCCAACACAAGTTCGACATGAAGTTGGTCAACCCGGCCAACAAACGCAAGTTCGATGTCATCGTGGTCGGCACCGGCCTCGCTGGTGCATCCGCTGCGGCTTCGATGGGCGAACTGGGCTACAACGTCAAGGCTTTCACGTTCCACGATTCTCCCCGCCGGGCGCACTCCATTGCCGCTCAGGGTGGCATTAATGCAGCCAAGAACTACACCAACGATGGCGACTCCGTCTACCGGTTGTTCTACGACACCATCAAGGGTGGCGACTACCGCAGCCGCGAAGCCAACACTTACCGTTTGGCCGAGGTTTCGGTCAACATCATCGATCAGTGCGTCGCCCAAGGCGTGCCCTTCGGTCGTGAATACGGCGGCCTGTTGGCCAACCGTTCTTTCGGTGGCGCCCAGGTATCTCGTACGTTCTTTGCTCGGGGCCAGACCGGTCAGCAGTTGCTGATTGGCGCCTACCAGTCGCTCATGCGTCAGGTCGATGCTGGTTCGGTCGATCTGTACACCCGCACCGAGATGCTCGAACTTGTCGTCGAAGACGGCAAGGCAGTTGGCATCATCACCCGCGACCTCGTCACCGGTGAGATCGAGTCCCACAGCGCCCACGCTGTTGTGCTCGCAACGGGTGGTTACGGCAACGTGTACTACTTGTCGACCAACGCCATGAATTGCAACGTCACCGCAGCGTGGCGTGCGCATAAGAAGGGCGCCTTGTTCGCCAACCCGTGCTACACCCAGATTCACCCCACGTGTATCCCGGCCAGCGACGAGTTCCAGTCCAAGCTCACCCTCATGTCGGAGTCGTTGCGTAACGACGGCCGCATCTGGGTTCCTCGCAAGAAGGGCGACGACCGCCTAGCCAAGGACATTCCCGAGGACGAGCGTTACTACTACCTCGAAGAGAAGTACCCCGCCTTTGGCAACTTGGTACCTCGCGACGTGGCATCACGTAATGCGCTCACGGTTGTGAACGAAGGCCATGGTGTTGGTCCGCTCAAGAACGGTGTGTTCTTGGACTTCGCCACCGCCATCGAACGCGACGGCGCCGACACCATCAAAGAGAAGTACGGCAACTTGTTCGAGATGTACGAACGCATCACGGGCGAAAACCCCTACGAGCGTCCCATGCGCATCTACCCCGCTACCCACTACACAATGGGTGGCTTGTGGGTCGACTACGAACTTCAGTCCAACGTGCCTGGCTTGTTTGTCACCGGCGAAGCCAACTTCTCGGACCATGGTGCCAACCGCTTGGGTGCTTCGGCCCTCATGCAGGGCCTGGCCGACGGATACTTCGTCTTGCCCAACACGATCAGCAACTATCTGTCGGATCTCCTTGGTTCGCCAGCGCTGTCCACCGATCATCAAGCTTTCACTGATGCCAAGGCCGATGTGGCCAACCGCACTCAGAAATGGCTCGATGTGGGGGGGACGAAGTCACCCGACTACTTCCACCGCGAGCTCGGCAAGCTTGTCACCGAAGGCATCGGCATGTCTCGCACCAAGGAAGGCCTCGAAGCAACCGTCAAGGCAATCCCCAAGCTCCGCAAAGAGTTCGAGACCGACGTCCGGGTTCTTGGCAACGCCGAAGGCCTCAACTCCTCCCTCGAAAAGGTTGGCCGCATTGCCGACTTCTTCGAACTGGGCGAGCTCATGGCTCGCGATGCTTTGGCTCGCGAAGAGTCCTGTGGTGGTCACTTCCGTCAGGAAAGCCAAACCCCCGAGGGCGAGGCCTTGCGCGACGACGTCAACTTCAAGCACGTAGCTGCTTGGGAGTACACCGGCGTCGACAACGATCCCATCCGACACGTCGAAGAGCTCAATTTCGAGAACGTCAAGCTCTCCCAGCGAAGCTACAAGTAGGAGGCTGCTGTGGAATCAACAATCAACATCACCCTCGAAGTCTGGCGCCAAGCTGGTCCCGACGCCGAAGGCCGTCTCGTCAAGTACGAGGCCAACAACATCGCCGAAGACATGTCCTTCCTGGAAATGCTCGACGTTGTTAACGAAAACCTGATCGCCGAAGGCGAAGTACCCATCGAGTTCGAAAGCGACTGCCGCGAAGGCATCTGCGGAACTTGTGGTGTCATGGTCAACGGGAAGGCGCACGGCCCCGAAAAGGCCACTGCTACCTGCCAGTTGCACATGCGCAAGTTTGCCGACGGCGATCATCTTGTTGTCGAGCCGTTCCGTGCCGCGTCGTTCCCGATCATCAAAGACCTTGCGGTCGATCGTGCGCCACTCGACAACATCATTGCCGCAGGCGGTTTCATCGGCGTCAACACCGGTGCTGCTCCTGAGGCCAACCTCATTCCCGTGCCGAAGGATGCTTCGGACATGGCCATGGATGCGGCAGCCTGTATTGGTTGTGGTGCTTGCGTCGCAGCGTGCCCCAACTCGGCCGGCCAGTTGTTCACGTCGGCCAAGATCCAGCACCTCAACCTCTTGCCCCAGGGCCAGAGCCAACGCTGGGCTCGCACCGAGGCCATGATCGAAACCATGGAGCAGTACTTCGGCTCATGCACCAACCACGGTGAGTGCCACGAAGCATGCCCCAAAGAGGTTTCCCTCGACTTCATCGCCTACACCAACCGCGATTACGTCAAGTCCAAGATCAAGAACCGCAAACTCAGCGGCCAGTAAAACTCATCTGATCTAGCGATCAGTTCATGAACGATGCAGAGGCTCAAACTCTGGGTCCTCACCGCCGTAGTCAGCCCTAACCAACAGGTGCTCTCATAATTCCTGGATTTTGACGGTGAGTTTTTCGTCCCGGATTTTTAGGTAGATCCGGAGTTGTCGTTCGGTCAGGAAAGCTGCGGCCAGTTCTTCGCTCTGAGCGGTTCAGCGCCTCGGAGCGATCACATATTCTCACTGTCTGGGTTGGGCTCTGGGGCGGGCACAGCGGTGGGCTCGGGCACAGG